>ERZ773269.3163-NODE-3163-length-11304-cov-23.497111_pt1 | contig 11304 bp, 10 predicted proteins | sample MGYA00511958_ERZ773269 | MGnify/ENA primary metagenome ERZ773269 (study PRJEB29015, sample SAMEA2737761) | human gut metagenome | biome: human gut; feature: human-associated habitat; material: faeces | place: China | collected 2012 ... | reverse complement strand
ATTATGGGCTTATAGCCCTTGGTCAAACCACCCGTTAGACGGGTGGTTATGATTTGTGCTGAAAATTCCTTTTGTATATAGATTCCTAATAAACCTACTTGTCGTCAAAAGGTTTACTGATGATAGTTTCAAATTCCGGACAATACTTACTTGCCTCAAATTCAATGATATCATATTGGGCAATCTCATTTTGATAGAATGGATCGTGTGCAATGATTTCTTGAACACCACTGTATTCAACATTCCTATAGTGCTAAGGGATGCCCATATGACAATAGTTGTATAGAGTCATTTCACGCAACGATCAAAAAGGAGTGTATTTACGCCGAAGCTAATATTGGTTATAAAGATTTTCAGACCTGTTACGATAGTATTTTTAAGTATATCGGAGGTTTTTATAATTCGAGGAGGCGCCACAGCAAACTGAACTATCTTTGTCCGAATGAATTTTAAAAACAAATTGCTTAGTTAATAGCACTCCTTCTACGCGCTTATAAAATTCATTTTATGATCTCGTAGAAGGAGTCCAGCAACCGAAGGGCGCTAGCCTTCAAATTTTTCTCCTAAAATGTGTCCAAAATATTGACAGAATTCCAAAACTCAATTATTTAAAATGGAATGACTGGGTACTATAAGGTAGGTGATTCAATAGGAAGGATAATTTCTGTTTGAAAATATTCTCCTTGTTCACTTGTGATAATCATACTACCTCCATGTAAATCAACAATTTGGTTAGAAATTTTTAGTCCCATACCACTTCTGCGAGCCCCAGAAATATCAAAATTAAATTCCTCAATTTTATTAATATTTTTAAGTCTATCTGTAGAGGTTCCAATTCCATTATCACGTATAATAACTGAAAATTTATTACGAGAAATATAGTTAAGGACAATCTGAATATTACAACCAGAAGGGTTATGCAATACAGAATTATAAATGAGATTGTGAATAACTCTAGACATCAAAGATTTTTCAATGTACATTTTTTTACCCAACAATTTATTATCAGGAATAAACTCAAAATTAAAATTATTCCAAATCTCTTCATTAATAATTTGTATGATTATTTCCCTAAAGAAGGGGATAATATCTGTTATTTCTTGATTTAATTTAAAATTACCGTTTGTTAGTCTAGCGAATATGTTGAGATCGTTTAGCAAATTTTGAATATAGTGACTCTCAACTAGTGTAGGTTTCAAATTTTTTAATAGGTCATCATTGTCTGTTTTTTCAATGGCTAATGATGTATTAGCTATGATAACTGAGAGTGGGGTTTTTATGTCATGAGCTATTCCTGAAATCCAATTTTCTTTAAAATTTTCGTTTTCACGTAATTGTTGATTTGCAGAATTAACAGCAAGAGTCAATTTATCTAGCTCTTTTACAGATTTTACTTGAGTGTTTATACCACTTGGTAAGTTGTTAATTGCGTTAATAATTGGTTTGATATTTCGGTTAAAGAAAGTAAGGCTGTGACAATATAGTAAGAGACAAAATAAAATATTAGCAAATATAATTGATAGGATGATAATCGGAATGATTTGGATTCTATTCAATTCAAAGTAATCATTGCCGTATTGTATAATACTGTCTTTTGGAAATGCGATAATATATATATCATCGTTGTCGTCTTTTAGTTGAGTAAATACAGGATAATCTTTTAGATAACATCTAGAGAATCTAATAGCATCAGTAAAATTAAATTGACTGGCTATTTCTTTAGGTTTATTAACATTGAATTTTTCTTTACCACTATTTTTATCAATAACCATTATCCATAAATTATCTTTATCAATTAACTTTTTTGCGGCTGAACTTACTACATAGTTTCCATTAGAAAAAGTAATTCCATTGGATATCTTGTCAACTATATTTGAGGCAGACTGTTGGCTGCGAATATAATTAGAGGCAGTAATTAGTAGTACGATATCAATTATGATAATAAAAATAAACTTTAGTATAATTTTTTTGAAGATATTCATTGCTATCCCTCAATTATCTATATAACAAGCTTATAACCGAGACCTTTGATGGTAATTAGGTGATTTGGTCTAGAAGGAATGTCTTCGATTTTTCCTCTTATATTTCGAATATGTACCATGAGAGATTTTTCACAGCCATAGCTATTAAGTCCCCAAACAGTATCACAAATTGTTTCAATAGAGACGATATAATTTTTATTAGCATATAATTTTCGGAGAATTTGTATCTCTGTAGGTGTCAATGACAAAATTTCATCATTTTTTTTTAACACTTGCGCTACTTAAATCTATAGTACAGTTATCTAACTCAATTATTTCTGACTCATCTTTATATGCCCTCCTTAATAGTGCAATAATTCGATAAGTTAAAGATTTAGGTAAAAATGGTTTCGTAACATAGTCATCTCCTCCGGAGTCAAGTCCTCGAATTTCATCGTCAGGATTATTTTTAGCGGTTAAAAATAAAATAGGAACATCGGAACTTTCTCTAACATACTCTGAAAGTAAATATCCTTCACCATCTGGCAACATAACATCTAAAATAATAAGATCAATATGTGATACTGAGAAAACATTAATCCCTTCACTGATGCTGTAAGCGACATGAATATTTTGAAAACCACGACTAGCAAGAACTTCTTTTATAGACTCGCTTAGCGCTTCATCATCATCGACGATTAGTATACTTTTCTTTAGTAATTGAACTTCAAAATTCATATATTAACTCCAAAAATTTTCTTAATTATACCATAAATTTAAGTAATTATAATGTCACAGAAGAAAAAATTCAGACATTTAAAATTCTTAAAAATAATTTTAAGTTTTCTTTATCATAAATTTGTATTCCTGTCTTACAATGAACTCGTAATAAATAAGATAACCAGTCTATCAAGGTTCGAAAAAGAGGTGGCATTATGCAAAATAAATATGAAGCTGTTGATTCAATTAAAGAAATTAGCCTAGAAGAGCTAGATCAAATTATTGGTGCTGGGAAAAATGGAGTGTTTAAAACTATTTCACACGAATATCGTATGAATTCATTCCAATTTTATTCACTTGTTGTTCTTAATGTTATGAGTCTGGTTATCTTAGATGTTGCAACAAAAAGAGGGAAACCTCTTTTTGTTTTTTCTTTTAAAGGTGGTACTTTTCTATTGTTATCGTATTAGGGATAATAAGAGAGCAAAATTAGAGCTTTATTTTTTCTTAAACTTTTCTTTAACCAGTAATTTTAAAATTATTGTATAAAGTAGCATAGATATGCGTTAAATTTAATATTAAAAAGTGGGGTAGTTAAGATGAAAATAAAATTCGTACCAAAGCTATTGAGGCATTATAAGAATTTCAAGTTTAAGAATTAGATAGTCTTTTAGGCAGTGGTAAAGGGCACGGAGTAAATACAATCTCTGCTGAATGTCACTGGAAAAATTTACAAGTAATTTTTACATGTTACTAATTGAAAGAGGTTAGCTTATGAATCAGAAAGAAGTTTTGTACAGTCAGTTTGACGCCTTTCCTAGAACATTCATTGAGAGATATTTTCCTGAAGTATTATTAAAAACTAAAATATAAGTTATCGAGAATTTATTAATTCGAAACTTTAAGGGAAAATTTCTTGTATCTTAATGTTATCTTTAGGTGGTCAATTTACAATTACAGTATAGAAACAGAATTAAAAGGATAGATTTTTTATTATTGGGCTACATGAGGTTAAAAATGAAAAATATTATTGAATTACACAAGCTTTCTAAAGTGTAGAAGTTACTACCGTGGAACTAGAAAAGTTTACTGTTCGAGAGGGCGAAATCTATGGTTTTCTTGGTCCAAATGGTGCAGGTAAAACAACAACAATGAAAATGATCTTGTCGTTAGTTATGCCAACTTCAGGAGAAATACTTATTAATGGTGAAAACATCACAAAAAATAAACAGTATTTAAACCAAATCGGTTAGATGATTGAAGAACCATCATATTATCCTAATTTAACAGGTTATGAAAATCTACTGGTTTTTCAAAAATAGGTGATTATGAAAAAAAGAGATTTATTATTAGCTAGCACGGTATTGTCAATATTATTGTTTGTTGGTAGTTCACCAAGTTGTGTTCAAGCAACTGACATTGAAACAACTCGGTACAATGTATTATTAAGAGAAACTCAATCAGTTGACGATATGGAGAAAGCATTTGAAAAAGAAGGTATCACAGTTACTGACAAGATCCCTGAGATAAATTTCATGACCATCTCCACAGAGAAAAGTAAGCAGGATGTGAAAGAGGAAAATAGCAGTAAGATTGAAGAGATTGTGGAGGATGATAAGCTAACTGTTAAACCCAATATTAGCTATTCTTATAAAGGTCAAGTCTATACGAATGATAATTCTGATTTTTGGGAAAATCAATGGGATATGCAAAAGAGCATTAGCACAGGGACTAAGTTTACTCATAAATCTTCAGGTGAAGCGACGATTGGAGTTATTGATTCAGGGATTACAAACGATAACTCCGAAATATCTTCTAATATTATTTCCGTGAAAAACTTCGCAGCTGATGCGACCACTGGTCTTGTCGATGACCAAAATGTTTTAGACAAAACAGGTCATGCAACATCTGTTGTCGGTCAGATATCCTCAAACGGTAGTTACCTCGGAATTGCTCCTGGCATGAGGGTGAGAATGTATCGTGTTTTTGACGAGGGAAATGCCCAAGATCAATGGATTTTAAAAGCATTGATTCAAGCGGCTAAAGATGATGTTGATGTCATCAATTTAAGTTTCGGAGAATATCTGCTTGAAAATTCGACTGATGAAAGTGATAAAACAGCACTCATTAACATTTATCAACGGGCCGTTAATTTTGCCCATAAGCAAGGTTCAGTAGTTGTTGCTTCTGTAGGCGATGAAGGATTAAATCTAGACAATCAAGCGGAATTGAAATATCACCTTGGTAGCTCAAACGGCAAGGACTACGCTCAGGTTAATGGTTCAGTAAAAGATATTCCTGCTGAATTAGATAATGTTGTTACAGTGGGGTCAGTGGACGCTGATGATCGCATTTCTAGTTTCTCAAACAGAGGTTCTGAAGTGGATATCTACGCAACTGGAGGCGGTTCTAAAGAGTTGTCAGCAGTTGGATACGACAAATGGATGGCAGAGAGATTATTTGAAAGAGATTGGATTATTGTTCCAACACTTCAAGGACAGTTCACTTATGCGTATGGAACATCAATCGCAGCACCAAAAGTATCTGCTGCCTTGGGATTAATTATGGAAAAGTATCACTTGAAAAATCAGCCTGATGAAGCTATCAAGATCTTGTATGACAATAGCTGGCTGAGTCATGATGGAAATGGCAATTCATTTAGAATGCTGAACATTACAAATTTTGTTCAATAATCAATTAATGAAGGTATTAATATGAATCAAGTGCTTATCATAGAGGATGATTTTGATATTGACTCGCATCATCCTAGGGATAAATAACAATAGTTGTATAATCACATATCAATAATAAAGAGTTGTTCTGAATTTGCTTTATTGTATGCTAAATTTCTGAATAAACTCTAAATGCGTTCGTTTAAACATTTTAAATGGAGTACAAAACTATGAAAAAATTATTTTGGATGACGCGAAGCCAACGTTTCTCAATCAGAAAGTATTCTATCGGAGTAGCTTCGGTGCTCATTGGGATGTTCTTATTGGGAACACCTAAAGGAGCATCTGCAGATGAGTTGACCAACACCAATGATGTAACGACTACAGAAGTAGTTGGAAGTGTGACTAATGATAGTAGTAGCACGACAACATCTATAACTACAGAAGCAGTTTCTACTGCTCAAGAAACACCAACTGTTAATCAAGAAGTAGCGCAGGCTACCAAAGGAACAGGGAGCAGTTTAAATAGTTCTGCTGTATCTGAGGACTCTCATGTAAATGCTGAAGCAACTAGGACTGATTTATCTACAAACACTTCAAATGGTGTTGCAGAAGGACATACTACAAAAGAGATTACCCCAGCTGCACCATCAGTTGATCAGTCTAGCAAAGAAGTTAAAACAGAAAATATTGAAGACAAGGTATCTGAAGTCGTAGAAGCTCCTACGACTCCTGCAGATAATCAAAGCACAGATAAAGCTACTACAAAAGTAGATGACGAAGGAAGTCTGGATGATGATTTAGCAACTGTTGAAGATTTCTTGAATCAAAATCAAAATAGCAAATTATCTGATGGTGCTAATACAAGATCAGGACGAGCTATCGGTGATGACTACCCTGCTTCTTGGAGAAATAATCCCAACTCTGTGGACTCTTGGGGATATTACACAGGAAATTGCACCTCATTTGTAGCTAATCGCTTGCATAATGTTAACCACTTTGAAGTTCCAAGAGCTATGGGAAATGGAGCACAGTGGGGAGCTGTTGCAAGAAGCCTAGGATATAGGGTAGATAACACTCCAGCAGTGGGTTCTGTAGCTTACTATACTGATGGTGGTTACGGACACGTAGCTTGGGTCGCTGAGATTGTTGGAGGTAACATTGTTGTTGAAGAGTATAACTGGATTAGAAATGGAGGAATGGACTACACATATCACACCCAAACACAACCTACTTCTAAACCCGCGGGATTTATTCACTTCAAAGATTTAAGTGGTACGCCTTCAACTCCAATCAGTACAACACCTTCAGCAGGAACAAGTACCGGTGGTTCTTTGCCAAGTTCAGGTACTTATAGATTCACTAATCGCAAAGGGATTAAGTCAGAACCTAGGATTTCTAGCGCAGATATCGCTTACTATGACAATGGAAGCTCTGTTAACTATGATAAGACTGTAATAGCAGACAATTACGAATGGATTTCTTATGTCTCTTATTCAGGTGCCCGCAGATATATTGCCATCAATCAAGTAGCGACCCGACCAACGACTCCAGTCACTACTCCAAGTACAAGTGGTCAAGCGACTAGCTCTTTACCAAGTTCAGGTATTTATCGTTTTACTAGCCGAAAAGGGATCAAATCAGAACCTAAAATTTCCAGTGCTGACATTGCATACTACGACAATGGAAGTTCTGTTAACTATGATAAGACATTAGTAGCCGATAACTATGAATGGATTTCCTATGTTTCTTATTCAGGAGCTCGCAGATATATCGCTATCAATCAAGTAGCGACTCAACCAACAACTAGTGGAACCTCTACGGCCCCAGTGGCTCCAAGTAGAGCTGAACCAACAGGAACAATTTCCATCACAAATAAAAACGACCAAACGGGTACATTTGATGTTATCATTTCAAATGTTTCAAGTCCTAATGGTGTCAAAGAAGTAAAAGTACCAACTTGGTCAAGCGAAAATGGACAAGATGATATTATCTGGTATGTTGCAGCTAAGCAAGGTGATGGAACTTACAAAGTTTCCGTGAATCCAAGTGATCACAAAAATTCTCTAGGAGAATATAATGTTCACTTGTACTATGTTCAAAACGACGGCAAAATGGTTGGAGTAGGTGGTACCACGACTATTGTAAAAGCAGTTGTAAGACCTTCTATCCCTGATAAAGGGCGATATACTTTCTCAGGACATGCTAGTATAAAAGCAGAACCTAAAATGTCCTCACCAGAACTGGCTTATTACGATGCCGGAGACGGTGTTAATTACGACAAGGTACTTTTGTCTGATGGCCATTATTGGATTAGCTACGTTTCATTCTCAGGCAACAGACGATATATCAGCGTAGCAGTAGCATAGATAGGTGACTATGATGAAAAAAACAATTAAAATCGTTACAAGTTTGCTAGCAGCCGTATTGGTTATCTTACTTGCTTTTGTATTATTAAAAGGTTGTGGTAGTAGTAAAGTAGATAAAAGTGGCTTCTACAGTAAGGATACAAAGACCAGCAAAATGTCATCCTCTAGCAGTAAGAGTTTGACAAAGAGCTCTTCAAAGAAATCAAGTAGCTCCTCTAGTTCTACGCAAGTAGACTCTAGTACCGAGGCTAAAAGTAGTGAAGCTAGTGTCGCTTCCAGTGCCGCTTCTAGTGCAACAACTACAGCACCAAAACAAGCGCAAGCTCAAACACCATCTCAACCTGTTCCAAGTCAAGGTAACAGTGCTAATCAAGCTGGAACCACAACTTCTGAATCTGATCCGAAAACAGGTTATGGCGGTTGGGAAGCCACTTCTGGTACTTTGACACTGACACAGGACACCCCTGTTTATACTGAACCTAACAAAGACGGTGGTGTTGCTTATGTGCAACCTCAAGGGGACATACAATGGGATAAATACATCTTCGCTAATGGTGACAATTGGTACAGCTTTGTTCAAAAAAATCGTGACCAAGAAGTTCGATTTTACATTGCTTATTCAGATGTAGGGCATTGATAGAAAAAGAAAAGGACGATACTTATATCGAAGAATGTAAGAGGTAAAAACATCATGAATAAAGTTAATTATCATCATGAAAAACAACGCTATTCCATTCGCAAATACGCTTTTGGTGCAGCATCTGTCTTGATTGGCTGTGCCTATATGGCAAACGCTCAAGTCGCACATGCTGACCAAACAACAGCGGCACCAGTTGCAGAAAGTACAACAACTTCAACAAATGTTGCACCAACTCAACCTGCTACTACAGTAGATACTACCACTCAATCACAACCCTCTACAGTTGCCCAGACAGCGCCATCAACTACAGAAAGTACAACCTCAACACAGCCGCGAGCATCAGCTGTGTCTGACAGTGTGACGCCTGCAAGCTCATCTACTGATGTCACCAAGACTGTTGTGGTTACTTATCCAGATGGCTCAACAGATGAAGTACAAGTCCACTATACTGTTGCTGGACAAACTGACGCTGATAAGAATGAACCAACTGTTCGCACACAAACAGTCCGTCAAGGACAAACACCAACTGCAGACTCCTTTATTACCAACAAAGACAGCTTACCAGCAGGTACAACTTATAGTTTCAAAGATGACTCTGCTCTAAAAACAGAAACACCTGCGACTACGCCTACGAGCACAAAACCAACAGAAACACCAGTAACTACTCCAACAACTACTAAACCAAGTGATTCTGAAACAGTAAAAACACCTGAGAAGGCTGAAACACCAACTGCAACGACTACAAAAGACGACACTTCTAAGGAAGAAAGCAAAACTCCCGAAGAACCAGTCAAAGACAAAGTCGTTAAAGAAGTCATCACTGGTCCAGAATTGCCAGCTAGTGGTCGCTACACTTTCACTGAAAAGACAGCCGTGTATACCACACCAAGTACCAATAGTAGCGTCTCTTTCTACTTTAACAAAGGTAACCAAGTTAACTATGATAAAGTCTTAGACGCTGAGAATGCTCGCTGGATTTCTTACGTCAGCTACAGTGGTATTCGTCGCTATGCTAAGGTAGGAGAACTAACTAAGGTGCTTGAAGAAGTGACAGAACCTTAAAGCACTGAAACAAGCAAGAACCGCAAACCACAATCTGCTACTGGAACCTATGTTTTCCAAGATACAGCACAAGTACGCAATGACCCTAAACTTTCAAGTCCAGTACAGTTTGAATTCCGAAAAGGTGATCGAGTCTACTATGACAAAGTTTTAACTTCCGATGATTACAACTGGATTTCTTATGTTAGCTACAGTGGAACTCGCCGTTATGTTGCTCTCAACAAAGTCGAAAAAACTTCTGCTGAAACATCCCAAAAAGAAGAGGCAAAATCAACTACTTTAATGAAGGAAGTTAAACCAAGCCTCCCATCAAGTGGTAAGTATACCTTCACAAATACTGTAGAAGTACACAACGAAGCTAAACTTTCAAGTCCAGTACAATTTGAGTTTAAAAAGGGTGAAAGTGTCAACTATGATAAAGCCTTAGTTGCTGATGATTACAGCTGGATTTCTTACGTCAGCTACAGCGGTATTCGTCGCTATGTAGCGCTTAACAAAGTGGGACAAGATACACCTAAAGCAGAAGCAACAGCAAGTAAACCTAGTGTTGTAACAGGAAACATCAAGGTGGAAAATGTGACTGCTAAAGGCTTTGATGTTGTTGTCAGCAATGTCTCTGACACCCAAGGTGTCAAAGCAGTGAAAGTGCCTGTCTGGTCAAGCCAAGGTGGACAAGATGATATCATTTGGTATGATGCGACTAAGCAAAACTCTGGTGATTACAAGGTGGCGGTTAAGATTAGTGACCACAAAAATAACACTGGTGAATACAATGCTCACTTGTACTATGTCCAAAACGATGGCAGCTTGAAAGGTATCGCTGCGACAAGAACCACAGTTGCAGGAGAATCTACAACTGAAACGACTTCAAACAAAGTGACATCTAATGGCTCTTACTATAGCATTAAGGGTAAATACGACGACATTATCATCGCCAACAAGAAGTACCCATTATCTCCATCTTATAATCCTGGCGAAGATGCCACAGCCAAAGCTGCCTTTGTCCGTCTGCGCAATGACATGATTAACCAAGGGTTTAACGTTGGTCATGCTTACAGCGGTTTTAGAAGTTATGACACTCAAAAAACGCTTTATCAAAATTATGCCAATAGAGACGGACATGCCGCAGCAGATCGTTATTCTGCACGAGCTGGCTACAGCGAACACCAAACAGGTCTTGCTTACGACTTGACCGACAGGTCTGGCAATCTGCTCGAGGATAAAACAGCAACTGACTGGCTCAACAATAACGCCTACAAATACGGTTTTGTCGTGAGATACCAACCAGGTAAAGAGTCCGTGACTGGTTACATGCCAGAAGCATGGCACATCCGCTATATTGGAAAAGAAGCCAAAGAAGTTTATGAGTCTGGTAAAAGCTTAGAAGAATACTTCGACTTTGACGGTGGCGATTATACCAATACAACGTCATCTAGCACAGCAAACACTAGCACTACTACTAGCCTTACTCAACGAGGTACTTACCACTTTACAAGCCGTTCCTCTATCAAGGCAGAACCTAAGGTTTCCAGTCCAGAGCTTGCATACTACGATGCAGGAAATTCCGTCAATTATGACAAAGTTCTCACAGCAGATGGACATCAATGGATTTCTTACATTGCCTATAGTGGTAGTAGAAGATACATTGCCGTTAGTTAATCGTAGTTAAAAGGAGTGACACTTGGGTATCGCTCTTTTTTTATTAGGAGTTACATAATAAAGTTCCTAAAATGTCAGATTAAGTTAGACTTTTCAAGTAATTCAGAAAAACTTGGTAGGGTGATTGATAATTCAATAATTTTCTAGGAATTCTATTTCTTGAGAGTGGGACAAAAGTCCTAGCCTCTCAATTGTTTTTGGATTGTCGAGCAAGACGCAGT
>ERZ773269.3158-NODE-3158-length-11319-cov-6.988636_pt1 | contig 11319 bp, 13 predicted proteins | sample MGYA00511958_ERZ773269 | MGnify/ENA primary metagenome ERZ773269 (study PRJEB29015, sample SAMEA2737761) | human gut metagenome | biome: human gut; feature: human-associated habitat; material: faeces | place: China | collected 2012 ... | reverse complement strand
CAACTGTTAAGTAACGATTGAAAAAGCCGTTAGCACTGCGCTAACGGCTTTTTTGGTGCACAAAAAAACACAGACGATTAAACATCATCTGTGTTTTTGAAATTATGCGTTATATGAACCAACAAAGGCAGGCATAAAGCCAGTCGTCACGTTTTCAACGCGGACATTGTAACCTGGTGCTGGTGCGGCAACATATTGACCATTACCGATATAAATAGCCACGTGCCATGAAGAACCATGATCACCCCAGAACAACAAATCTCCTGGTTGTGCAGTGGCGATAACATCAGCTGGTGTCTTAACATCAGTTGTTGAAACGTATGCTTCCTCTGATACCGTGTATGATGGCAAGCTTAGTCCCGCATCATTGAATACCCAAGCCGCCAAACCTGAGCAATCGAAACCAGCTGGTGTCTTTCCACCCCATACGTATGGAATGTCTTGACCAGCATACTTCAACGCAGCGTTAACAATCGCCGTACGTTGCGATGCCGTCAAACCACCTTGAACAGTTGCCGGTGCATTGACATAGTCAGAAGCTGGTGCCTCTGATGCAACCGACGCTGCTTCTGATGGTGCAACCGCTGTCTCTGAAGTCGCAACCGATGTGGCTGGTACTTCAGCCGGTGCTTCTGAGGCCATAACTGGCGTTTCACTGACAACGGATGATTCAGCTGGTGCGACTGGTGCTTCTGAAACGACAGATGCCTCTGACGCAACCGGTGCTTCCGAGGCCACTTCTGACGTTTGTGACACAACTGATGACTCAGCTACCACTGGCGCTTCTGACGGTGCCACACTAGCAACAGCTGGCGCTTCTGAGGCGGCTACTGATGCAGGCGTGGCCGTCGCTGCTCCTGCAGCTGGAATGTAGACAATTTGCCCAATTTGCAACATTGTCACGTCAACGCCAGGATTCAAGGCTTGAATAGCTGCCACTGAAACCCCATATTGGGCTGCCAATTGGCCAAGCGTGTCGCCATCCTTAATTGTGTACGTGATTGTATCAGCAGGCTTCTCTGTCGTTGCCTCAGCTTCTGATACGACTGCTTGCTCAGCCGGTGTCACCGCAGCACTTGTCGCAGCTGAAGACGCTGCTGGCGTGTAAACTGCCGTCGCTGAAGATGGTGCTTCAGTCTCCGAGTTAGCTAGCAGCTCGACATCCCCCACGTTGTCAGTTGCTGGCGCCACTGGCGCAACGTTGGCAACGGCACGCAAAGAAATCTTTGGTGCGGCAGCCAATACCTTATCGCGAACAACATCTGACTTGGTTGTCACTTGCTTATCATCATTGTCCACCACTGCTGATGATTCATGCGTCGTCGCAACGTACTCTGAATCAGTTGCGATGTTCGCTAATTGATCAACCGCTGCTTGTACCATTGGCACTTGCGTTGTTGCAACAACGCCCAGAGCGCCAGCAACACCAGCAACGATTGCTTTAGTTGATACTTGTCCCATATGAACTACTCCTCTCAGGATTTATATACTCTCGTCTACAGAAAAAGTGTTAAGAAAGTTTTAAATAATATCTCGACTACTCTATAATACCCTACTTTTACTTTAAAAATTAGGGGAACAAACGTTCTGATAGAAATATTCACAATTTTCGATGTCAAATACAAAATCTATGTTTTGGTAAAATTTAGAAAAATCACGCCAATCAAAAAAGTGTCACAGGCAAATGTGCACGAAATCAAACAAAAATGACGATCTAAACGTCACCTGTGTCACAGGCAGTTCGTCTTAATCGTCATTTTCATTATTTCATTTGTATTGCAACGCTCATATACTTTGCAATTATTTATTTACAAACTTATCAAGTTTACATTGCATTCAGCCTAGTCCAAAGGGAACATACGTGCGGCTTTCACTGCGCGTTGCCACCCTGAATAGGCCTCAGCCATTTCGTTTTGGCGTTCAGCGATTGGCTCTTTCATTTCAGTGGCGGCTTGTTCTGGTAGCGCGTCCATTGATTCCCAATAACCCACACCCAAACCAGCAAGGTATGCGGCACCAAGGGCCGTTGTTTCAAGTTGCTTTGGACGGCGAACTGGCACGTTAATCAAGTCCGCTTGGAATTGTTGCAAGTAGTTATTGGCTGCTGCTCCACCGTCAATCACCAAGCTACCAACCGTCAAACCGGTATCAGTTTGCATAGCATCCAACACATCACGTGTTTGGTAAGCCAATGACTCCAATGTTGCACGCACGACGTCACCCTTTGTCGTTGCACGCGTCAAGCCGAACATCGCACCACGAACATTCTGGTCCCAATAAGGTGCTCCTAGGCCACTAAAGGCCGGCACAAGGTAAATTGGTTCAGGGTGTTGTTCACGAGCCACCTCGGCCAAATCAGCCGTCTCCTTGGCACTCTTGATAAGTTCCAAGCCATCACGAAGCCATTGAATGGCGGCACCGGCAATAAAGACTGATCCCTCCAAAGCGTAGGTCACCTTACCGTTCAAGCCATAGCCAATTGTCGTCAACAAGCCATTCTTTGACGTTGCGATATCATCACCGGTATTCATCACAATGAATGACCCTGTTCCAAACGTATTCTTCACGTCTCCAGCTTCAAAGGCCTTGTGGCCAAACAAAGCAGCTTGTTGATCACCGGCAATTCCAGCAATTGGCACTTGAATGCCAAAGAATGCATAATCCGCCGTATAACCAAATACACCAGATGAATCCTTGACGTCAGGCAACATACTTGCTGGAATATTAAACTTGTCCAACAATTCTTGATCCCATGACAAGGTGTGAATGTTGAACAGCATCGTGCGTGACGCATTTGAATAATCAGTTGCGTGGACTGCACCATTAGTCAGCTTATATAGCAGCCAGCTATCAATCGTACCAAACAACAACTCACCACGTTCTGCACGCTCACGAGCGCCTGGCACATTATCAAGCAACCACATAATCTTTGTTGCTGAGAAGTAGGCATCAATCCAAAGACCTGTCTTCTCGTAAACCCAGTCCGTCAAACCGTCCGTCTTAAGTTGTTCTGCAATTGCGTCACTCTGCTTTGATTGCCAAACGACTGCTGGGGCAATTGGTTCACCAGTTAGGCGATCCCAAATTACCGTTGTTTCACGTTGATTCGTGACACCGATACCAGCGACCTTATAAGGTGGCACATTAGCCTTAATGACGACTTCAGCCATCACTTGACGGGCATCATCCCAGATAGTCATCGCATTATGTTCAACCCAGCCTGGTTGCTTAAAGATTTGTGGCAACTCTTTTTGTGCGGTTGCAATGGCCATACCTGTTTCATCGAATAAAATGGCACGCGTGCTTGTAGTCCCTTGGTCAAGGGCCATGATAAATTGATCAGCCATAAAAGCTCCTAATAATTCGTTTATTACTTACGCATCCCCATTGCGTAAAAAAAGAGAGATGGTTTTTAAAACCACCTCTCTTATTGTACGCAATTACTTTTCAGAACGCAAAGTACCGCCGTCCATGAAACGGTCAGCGCGCATTTCATTAACGATAACCTTGATGGCCTCACGTGGTGCCCCAGTGTTCTTTTCAACAGCTGCAGTGATGTCAGCCATCATTCCCTTCAATTGTTCGTCTGAACGACCTTCAACCAATTCTACGTGTACAAATGGCATTATTATGTCCTCTTTCTTTTCTACTTATTCATTAGCTTATCAGCCTCAGCATCCAAATTCAATGCCTCGGTAATTTGTGCTTGTGCCGCTAGTCGCTCACGGCGAATTTGGCTCTGCAAATCTTCATTCCAGAAATTGCTTGAGACGTTAACTGTATTAACAATATTAATAAACGCATCTGGATCAACTGACTTCGTCAAACGCTCCATTTCAGTTAATTCATAACGTGACAATACCATCATCAACGTTGTGTTTGGTTCACGTGTGTACGCACCCACTGAAGGCAAAATCGTAATACCGCGAATCAAATCTTCTTGAAGTGCCTTAACAACTTCATCAGAACGCTTCGTAACAATGAATGCCGTCAGCTTTTGGTGACGCGTGTGAATTGAATCAACCGCAACCGACGTCGCATAGATACCAATAATCGTGTACATCGCGTTTTGCCAACCAATAAATGAACCAGCGATGACAACAACGAACCCGTTAATAAACAAGTTGATGAACCCAATTGACTTACCAGTCGTCTTTTGGACAATCATCGCCACAATATCCATACCACCCGTTGAGAATCCCAACTTAAACGTGATACCAATAGCCACCCCTAGTAGCAGCCCCCCAAACAAACCAGCCAAAATTGGCTCATGTGCAACCAGCGTTTGCTTCGGCAACATAATTTGCATGAACGACGCAAAGAAGTTATTCAAAAATGATAGAATCGTAAATTCTCGTCCAGCGTAAATCCAACCGGCAATTGCTAGTGGAATATTAACAGCCATGATAATGGCTCCAACTTCAACATTGATACCAAACACTGCTTTAAAGAACAAACTAAGCAGCTGCGCAACTCCGTTAAATCCGCCGGAGAAGATATTATTTGGGATAAAGAAATTATTCATCGAAATAGCAACCAAAACCGATGCTGTTACGAAGACAATTGCCTTTAGTCCATACTCACGTACACGTGCAATGTTCACAAGTGCCGCCTCCTTACGTCGTTTTTTAATCGTCCCTATATTATCACACAGTTTTCATGGTTAGACCACACTAGATGTCAGGTTTGACAACATATTGAAACACTTCAAACTACCAAAAAACGGAACCTTGCATTAGCAAGATTCCGTCATCACTTTTAGTCGTTCATTGCTGCGACATAACGCAAGCTCTTTTCTTCGTCAAAGTCCTTTTCTGACTTTGAAATAACGATTGATGCAGCTGAATTACCAACAACGTTAACCACTGTACGACCCATATCGACCAAACGATCAATACCAGCGATAAAGGCCAAACCTTGTACTGGCACACCAATAGTTGAAACAGTTGCCAACAGCACTACGAATGATGCTCCTGGCACACCAGCCATTCCCTTTGAGGTAATCATCAACACAACCAACAACGTCAATTGGTGTTCAATAGACAAGTGAATACCGTAAGCTTGGGCCATAAACAACGCACCCAGCGCTTGGTAAATGGCAGATCCATCCAAGTTAAACGTGTAGCCAGTTGGCACAACGAATGACACAACACCTTGGCTAACACCAAACTTCTCCATCTTTGACACGATACGTGGCAAAGTTGCTTCTGAAGATGCCGTCGTAAAGGCCAAAATAATTTCTTCCTTCAACACCTTGATCAATGTCCAAATGTTGACACCGAAGAAGTGTAAGACACCACCCAAAACAACCAAGATGAAGAAAATCATCGTGACGTAGGCGATGAAGATAAAGAAGCCAAGTGACCCCAATGAGCTAACACCCATTTGAGCAACTGTTGCACCGATCAAGGCACCAACACCAATTGGCGCAACTTGCATAACCCAGTTGGTTACCTTAAACATCACCTCGGCAACAGCGTCCAAGAAGTCAATAATAATTTGACCCTTAGGACCGATGGCTGCTGTACCCAAACCAAAGAATACAGCGAAGAAGATAACTTGCAACATTTTGTCTTCAGCCAATGAGCCGAAGAAGTTCGTTGGAATAATATCCATCAACGTTGCCCAAACACCGTGTTCACCAGCTTCCTTAGCGGAGCTCAAGTATGAACTAATGTTTGACGCTTGCAAGTTGTGAATATCAACATGGGCACCTGGTTGGAAAATGTTTCCAGCCAACAAACCAATGACAATCGCCAACGTAGACAACACTTCGAAGTAGATAATCGTCTTACCACCGATACGGCCTAGTTTGTGCATATCACCCATCTTGGCAATACCCGCCGTCAAACTAGACAACACAATTGGCAACACAATCATTTGAATCAATCCAATAAACATTGATCCGATATTTTGCATGGCCGTAATCGCAGTCTTATTTTGGTAGAAAATCACACCCAAAATAATTCCCACAACCAGCCCTAACAAAATACGCCAGCCAAGCCCAATGCTTCGCTTTTGCTTCTTTGTTTTTTGCTCGCTCATTATATGAAAACCCAATCCTTATAGAAAATATCACTCGTTATAGTTTACACTATTTCACGCCTTTTTCATAACAAATTATGAAATTAACCCTAATAAAATTATATTTTTATCATTAAACGTTTTACTAATTACATATACGTGAAATGCAACAAAAAAAGCTGATTCCAAACGGAATCAGCTTTCTTATTGCTTAATGACGTAATGTCATTAGGCACGGCGTGCTTCGCGGATACGAGCAGCCTTACCGTGCAATGCACGCAAGTAGTACAACTTAGCGCGACGTACACGACCGTGACGAGTCACTTCGATCTTGTCAACACGTGGTGAGTGCAATGGGAACGTACGCTCCACACCAACACCGTTAGAAATCTTACGAACAGTGTACGTAGCTTGGATGCCAGTACCCTTACGCTTGATAACAACACCTTCGAACATTTGCACACGCTCACGTGAACCTTCAACGATTCGAGCGTGGACACGAACTGAATCACCGGCACGGAACTCAGGAATGTCCGTACGCAATTGATCAGCAACCAACTTTTCTAGCAAAGCGTTTTGACGCATAATCAAATCTCCTAGTCGACAATCATTTCACCACCTGGCCAGCGGATTATCGGGTTTATTTTTTGGTGAATAAAACACCAGAAATAATAATATCATCTCTGGTGTCCTTTAACAAGTATTAATCCTACTTATTCGCTTCTTCATCCTTCACTTCGTTGAGCAATTGACGCTCTTCCTTTGTGAAGTCATAGTTTTCAAGCAAATCTGGGCGACGAAGATACGTACGGCGCAAGGCCTCCTTCTTCTTCCACTTCGCAATGTTAGCGTGGTGGCCTGACATCAACACATCAGGTACCTTCATCCCACGGAAATCAGCAGGACGCGTGTATTGTGGATACTCAAGCAAGCCAGTTGAGAATGAATCATCAACGGCTGACATTTGATCACCCAAAGCTTCATCCAACAAACGAACCGTGGCATCGATGACCACCATCGCACCAAGTTCACCACCAGTTAGTACAAAGTCACCAAGTGAAATTTCGTCGGTTACCAAATCGCGAATACGCTCGTCATACCCTTCGTAGTGACCTGCAATAAACGTCAAGTGATCTTCCTTAGCAAGTTCTTCAGCCATCTCTTGGTTGAACGTCTTACCAGCTGGGTCCATCAAAATAACACGACCACGTGAACCTGCTTCTGACTCAATGGCATCCATTGCGTCGAAAATAGGTTGTGGCATCAACAACATGCCTTGGCCACCACCATAAATTTCGTCATCAACCTTGTTGTGCTTGTTATCAGTATAGTCACGGAAGTCCGTCACCTTAAAATCTACCAAGCCACGTTCAATGGTCTTACCGATGATTGATTCACGCATTGGCGTAAACATATTTGGGAATAAACTTAAAACATCAATGCGCATGATTAAATTTCCTCAAGCATGTTGACCTTAGCAACACCTGCATCAAGATCAATTTCCGTTACAACGTTTTCAATGTATGGCAAGAAAATATCATCTTGCCCCTTGGCCTTCACGACCCAAACATCGTTGGCTGGCAATTCCATGATTTCTGCTACCTTACCAAGCGTCTTACCAGTCGCATTGTCTACGACATCCAAACCGACGATTTCGTGGTAGTAGTATTCATCATCTGCCAAGTCTTGCAGTGCTTCTTCAGGCACCATCAAATCGTGCGTCTTGTATTGCTCAACCAAGTTAATGTTTTGCAAATCCTTGAATGACAACAACACGAATTGCTTGTGGTTACGAACCGTTGCAATCTCAACTTCAACTGGCGTCTTGCCATCGATGATTAACTTGCTGCCCTTTTGGAAACGCTCTTCAGGAAAGTCAGTCGTTGCAATCACACGGACTTCACCACGGATACCGTGTGTATTAACGATTGTTCCTACTTTGTACAAAGCCATAATATCAGTCTTCCTCTTAATACTAGTTTCATCTTTACCCATTACAGTAAAGTTTTCGGTTAATTTGCTAACTTCTAGTATACCTTAATTTTTATCCCAACTAAACAAGAATTATTCGACCATCTTTGCTAAACTAAAGGCATATACACGGGGGATAAATTTTTATGAGCATAAATGTCTATATGGTTCGACACGGCCAAACTTATCTAAACAAGTATCGTCGTATGCAAGGCTGGACCAACGCACCGCTAACGGAAAAAGGGATTGCGGACGGTCAAGCAGCCGGTGAACGTCTGCGTCACGTCCACTTTGACGGCGTCTACTCTTCAGACCTAGCCCGCGCGGCACAAACGGCTCGTTATGTGATGGATGCCAATCTAACTGGCGACAGCCAAGATTTGGTTGAACTACCTGATTTCCGCGAACAATTTTTCGGTTCTTTCGACGGGCTATCTGGTGTTGAAGCTGGTCATGAGTTAGCTAACGTACTTGGTTTACCGGCTTATACGACATACGGCGACTTGATTCAAAGCATGGACAGCAATGCGTTGATGGACGCATTCCGCGAGGCCGATCCGGCTGGTGACGCTGAGGATGCGAATATGTTTTGGACACGTATTAACAACGGACTCGACACCCTGTTACAAACCCACAAAGACGGCGATAATGTTCTGCTGGTTGTTCACGGTATCTTGTTGATTAACCTAACCAACCGTTTTGCTGGTCCTGACTACAAAGGTGTTGAACCGGAAAACGGTTCCGTTACCACGTGGCAACTCGACGAAGACGGCTTGCACATCGATACGTTTAACGACACGACAACTGAATGGTAAACAAAAGCCCTGATGACCGCAAAATCATCAGGGCTTTAACTATATATCGTCTTCGTGATGGTGCTTATCTTGTTGGTTTTGATCACGCTTGTACGCTTCGTAGGCTTTGTATCCCATGTAAACTGCTGCAATAATCGCAATCGCTAAAATAATTCTAAAAATAAAGAATCCCATCGTTAGTTACCTGTTGCATCAACCATGGCATCGTTTGTTTGCACCGTTACCCAACCATGCTTCAAGCGGGCTTGTGCCTCCATGTAAGCAATCGTTTGGTCGTTGATTGAGGCATTAATCTTGTTGTTAGCTTCAGCTTCGGCGTTCGCTGCTGTAATCTTAGCGTCAGCATCAGCCTTAGCTTGTGTTTCCTTTGTCTTAGCTTCCAATTCAGCCTTCTTGTTGTCTTGGCCAGCCTTGATAATATCATCAATTGACTTTTGCGTTTGCTCATCAATTGATGGCGTTCCGAATGACAAATCTTCAATCACAAAGCCATAAGGTTCTGCCGACTTTTGGAAGCCCTTCAAGATACCTGCTTGTGCCTTCGTTGAATCAGTTCCAACGACTTCCAACAATGTAAATTGTGCCATTGATTCACGCGCTGCCTTTTGCAACTTCTGTGCCAACCAGCCAGTTTCAATGGTGTGAATGTCAGCTGATCCAAACTTCTTGTAGATTGAAACTGCCTTAGATGGATCAACGTGGTAAGAATAACTAATCTTCACATCCGTCTTCTTACCATCAGAAGTGGCAACCGCAACCTTTTGCTTAATAGATTGCGTCTTAATTGGATACTGGGTCACATAGTCCAATCCAACAAAGCGAATTCCTTGTGAGAGCGCCTTATCACGTACACCACCTGAAATGGCATAACGGATACCAACGTTACCATTATCAACGCGTTCAAAAAACTTGAATCCGCCAACGATGGCTAGCAATACTACCACAACTGCCCAAGCAATAACCTTAATCTGTTTACCCATACTTCTCCCCTGATATTATCTCCAAAAAGATATTTTTTTAGTTACACTAAATAGTTTACCGGAAATAGCAGAGCCTGAACAGAGGCTGCCAAACATTTTTAAGATATGAAAAAAGAGCTGACCCAAATGGATCAGCTCTTTTAAGAAGTTCAAAACTGAACCCTCAAATTACTTTGAGAACTTATATAGGAAGGAAACTGACAAATATCACTCAAATATCGTGCATAAAACGCCTTGTTTTGGCTATATATGTGCGATATATGCCCGCGAATTATTGGCGAGTGACCAAAGAGTGACCAAAGTGACCAGAACAAAAAGCCCGCTAGACGAGGAAGTCAATCCAAGTCCAGCGGGCTTAATTCATAAACGGACCAACTTGCGTATCTGTTTCAATGTCGCAAGTTGGTCCGCTTTAATATCTAATTAATAATGCTATCCAAATCAGTCACAGTTGCTGACTTTGCGTTGAACGTTCCATCAGTCCCAAAGTTAAAGTGATAGCCATGCCAATCACCTTCACCTTGAACAATCCTACCGTCTGCGGCTGACCAGTAGTAGTTACCCCACGCCTTAGTCCAGTCAGATGTCACCAGCTTACCGTCACGGAATGACCAGTATGATCCCATGTGTTTGATGATACCGTTCGCCTTATTCTTGAATGATTGGTCAGTATACCATACACCATTCTTGACCCAGACAGTCTCACCAGACGTCACAGCAGGCAAATCAGCCGTGAAGAAATTGTCATAAAGTTGGTTCACGTCGAACACACCATAAGATGAAGCAAAGGTGAACTTTGAGCTCCATTGCCATGCGTGTTCTGATGAGTACCAGTTTTAAATAGCTGTCGGTGTGTATGGATATGACGCAATCCACGCCTTTTCACCGTTAGGTGTAACGTTGGTATGCGAACCCATGGTATAAGAAGTTGAACGGTATCCACCCAAACGGGCTACTTCATCTTCAAACGCACGTGCTACTGGTTGCATATTACGTCCAATTGCCATTTGAACGGGTTCTTCAATGTCAGCCACCAACACAGCACCAACTGGCAAGCCGTCTTGTTGAGCCATGCGAACAGCATATGTTGCTTCCAACTTAGCACCCTCAACGGTGGTTGCGTGTAGGTAGTGATACCCGTTGATGTACACACCCGCTTCTTGCGCTGCTCGAATATTGCCAGCGGCTGTCCAATCATGGTAGGTGGTACCTTCCGAAATCTTCGTAACTACCGCCTTAAGCCCGTAAGTGTTTCGCATGTATACGAACTCCGGCGCAGTCATCTGTCCGTTGTGGTTTGACACGTCCACCATATCTACACGTGGTGTGTCAGCATGTGCAACCGAACCTGTACCAAACACACCGGCAAACAAAAAGGCCGTCATTACGACAGCCCACTTAATATACTTATTCATCTACTTAATTATTCCTTTCATTTTACCAACCGCCCACTCAATAGCAGTATCAACTTCACTTGCTGTGAATAGGTGTGCCTTATCCAACTTCAATAGTTCATCAGAGACAAACTT
>ERZ773269.3154-NODE-3154-length-11344-cov-30.173798_pt1 | contig 11344 bp, 11 predicted proteins | sample MGYA00511958_ERZ773269 | MGnify/ENA primary metagenome ERZ773269 (study PRJEB29015, sample SAMEA2737761) | human gut metagenome | biome: human gut; feature: human-associated habitat; material: faeces | place: China | collected 2012 ... | reverse complement strand
CCAACTAAAAAGAGTGGATCATAACCAAAACCATTGTCACCTTTCGGTTCTCGGCCAATATAACCCTTCCAGTCGGCATCAACAACCAAACTATCACGTCCAGGCGCTGCAACAACTAAGGTTGTATGAAAGTTCGCCGTACGTTTGCTATCATCAAGCACCATAGCCAGCTCGTGCAATAATTTAGCATTATTTTCAGCATCCGTAGCATCAGGACCTGCAAAGCGTGCAGACCAAACTCCTGGTAAACCTCCAAGAACATCTACCTGCAAACCAGAGTCATCTGAAAGGACCATTTTACCAGTTAATTCAGAAATGGTTTCTGCCTTCAAGCGTGCGTTTTCCTCAAAGGTCATACCTGTTTCAGCAACTTCTGGAAGGTCTGGATAATCATTAAGATTCTCTACTTTAATGCCTAGTTTTCCAAATAATTTACGGAATTCCTTGGTTTTTCCTTCATTGCGTGTTGCAATCAATAGGACATCACCAAAGTCTGATTTATTGTCAGAACCAAAGAAATCACTCAATGAAACGCCTTCTCTAGGCACATGGACATAGAGAAGCTTATCCCCTTCACTAACTATCAAGGCCCCTTGATGTTGCGTGACAACTAAGTCTCGACCAGTTTCCTCTTTCAAGCAATCCAAAATAAAGGATACTAAGCGAAGGTCTGAAGAATGTTTAGCAACATGTAACTGAAAGCCACTAACAGCCAAAACGTTAGTCAAAGCTTGGAAAAAGTCAACAAATTGCTCATAGGCCTCATCACCACCAAAACAAGTCAAGTGATTGTAGTTTCCAAAACTAGCCAAATACCAGTCTTGTTCGTCTTTATATTCAAAAATTGATTTAGTCATTTTCTAACTCCTTGTCCAAATCGACATGTTGGACAGCAACTTCTTCACCCAGCCATTGTTCTGCGATTTCTTTAAAACCAAGCACACTAGCTGTGGTATAATATTCTTCCGTCTTGTCCTCGACTTCACGGCTGCGATTAATCTCAAAATAATTGAGCAAAACAGAAACATCACGAACTGTTTCAGCTCCGCTATCAATTAGCTTGACACTTGGCCCCATAACATTTTGGATGATAGGACGTAAAAGTGGGTAATGGGTGCAACCCAAAACCAAGGTATCTACCTTACCGACTAAAGGTGCCATGCTTGCATAAACAATCTTTTTAGCCACACTTGAGTTAATTTCATTGGATTCAACAATAGGGGCAAAGCGAGGACAAGATAAACTCAAGACATTCATTTGTGGTGCCAAATGCTTAATTTTTTGTTCATAGATGTTAGAGGCAATCGTCATTGGAGTCCCAATGACGCCAATATGACCCGACTGGCTAGACTTAATAGCTGCACTAGAACCAGGCAAAACCACACCTAGCACTGGGATATCCAAGGCTCCTTTGATTTCCTCCCAAACTACTGCTGTTGCCGTATTACAGGCAATAACAATCATCTTTACATCTTTGGTCAGAAGGAATTTAACCAACTGCCAGGTATACTCTCTGATTTGTTCTGCTGGTCTAGGACCATACGGTGCCCTAGCAGAGTCACCAATATAAACAATAGACTCGTGAGGCAACTGACGTTTAAGTTCACGTACCACCGTCAGTCCTCCGACACCAGAATCTAAAAATCCTATAGGTCGATTATCCATCTTGCCTCCTTATCCCCTAGGTTACATGTAAAAAGCTGAGATTCACGTCCCAGCTCCCCACCATTATTTTTTCTTTTTCTTGCTATCTGCAAGTGCTTGTTTTTGTTGTTTGATAATTTGGTTATATGTTTGACGCACTTTTGCTTCATTTGGTTTTTGACCCGCAGCTGACATCATGGTACGAACAGCGTCCACATTCAAACGAGGATTTTCAGCCAATTCTTTCTCCATTTGTTTGCGGGCAAAGTAAGCGCCTCCATAAAAACCACCCAAAAGGGCTACAAAAACAAGAATAATCCAAAGGACGGTGTTCATAAATTTAATTCTCCTATAACGTTGATTTACCTTATATTATAGCAAAAATGGCCCCTACTGACAAATAAGACGTTGATTCTTAAAAACGTCTAGAAAAATAGTTTTTTCGTTTAAAATACCGATAAAATGAGACTTTCAGTATTTTTCACTTACAACTGTAAAGGACTTGTAAGATTTCTAGAAAAAAAATAGGTTATTATATAAGTTGTGGAATTATTATTATGTTTATATAAAGGGGTTTATTTATGCTCAAGGAAGCAACTATTTCCGAACGAAAAATTGTCAACGCATTTATTGAACTCTTAGAAGAGAGTTCACTCGAACAAATCAGCATCACAGACATCATCAAGAAGGCAAATCTCAGCAGACCAACTTTCTACTACTACTATTCAAATAAAGAAGATTTGGTTGAAACAACCTTCTCAAAGATTTTAGATAAAGTTTCAAGTATTCTTCAGGAAGACATGACCTACCAAGAGGGTGTTGTTACTGAAATGCTAAGATATCTTAAGGAAAATCAAAAGCTCTGTCTCACCTTAATGACACACATTCCAAACATCAATGAGATGATTCGTGAATTCATTATCGAGACTATCCTTAACTCTGATATTGAAAATGTTACAGAGCTCATGGAACAAAGCTATCATATCCCTGCCAAATATTCATTGGAAGTTTATGTTAGCACCATTGTTACCATTTTAACACTATGGCTCAAAGAAGGCTGTATCGAATCTCCTGAGGAGTTAGCCGATATCATTCTTGAAGCTGTAATCATTAAAGTAAAATAAGCTAGGGCCTTTAAGGCCTAGCTTATTTTTTGTTAAATGTCAAAATCAAAACCATCAAGAGTAGCAAAGTAATCATTCATCGTCTCTGCACGGCGGATCATACGAGCCGTTCCATCTTCTTGGTAGAGAATTTCTGCAGAACGAAGACGTCCATTATAGTTATAACCCATTGAAAAACCATGGGCACCAGTATCATGGATAACCAAGGTATCTCCAATACGAGCCTCAGGCAATTCACGGTTCTTAGCAAACTTGTCATTGTTTTCACAAAGCGAACCTGTGACATCAACCACTTGAATATCACCATTTGGATTAGTCATATTAGTAATGTGGTGGTAGGCATCGTACATTGCTGGGCGAAGCAAGTTAACCGCAGAAGCATCAACACCAACATAACGTCGATAAGTATCCTTAATATGGAGAACCTTAGTAACAACGAGTCCGTGTGGTGCTGTCATGAAACGACCAAGTTCAGTGTAAATACTGATGTCCCCAAGATCATTTGGAACAAGGATTTCATCAAATTTAGTATGAACACCTTCACCAATAACAGCAATATCGTTTTGCTTGTTCGCTGGCGTGTAATCTACCCCAACACCACCTGATAAGTTGATAAAGTCAAGGCTGACACCAAGCTCATTCTTAATTTCTACAGCCAATTCAAAGAGTTGAGCAGCCAAGGTTGGATAGTACTCATTCGTTACTGTATTTGACGCCAAGAAGGCATGCAAACCGAATGATTTCACCCCTTTTTCTTTAAGGTAGGCATAACCTTTGAAAAGTTGCTCCTTAGTCATCCCAAATTTAGATTCTTCAGGATGATCCATAATATCTGTACCAAGTGAAAAGACACCACCTGGGTTAAAGCGTAAAGAAAGCGTTTCAGGAAGCCCTGCAGCCTCTTCCAAGAAGAAAATATCTTCGTAAGCATCAAGGTTAATTGTCGCATTAATATCACGCGCGTAAACAAATTCTTCTGCACGTGTATCATTAGACGTAAAACTAATAGCAGTGCTATCAAAGCCAATTTTGTCACTCATGACAAGCTCTGTATCAGTCGCACAATCGACACCGCACCCTTCTTCCTTCAAGATTTTGAGGATTGCTGGATTAGGTGTTGCCTTTACAGCAAAGAATTCTTTAAAACCAGGATTCCATGAAAAGGCTGCATTAACTGCACGCGCTGTTTCACGAATACCTTTTTCATCGTAAAGGTGGAAAGGTGTTGGAAATTCTGCAGTGATTTGATCGAGTTTATCAGCCGTAATAAAGGGGGTTTTTGTCATTTTATTCTCCATTTTTTACAATAGTAACCTTATTATAGCATAAGAAAAGGCTTGAAACCCAAATTTCTAATAATCTCAAGGGATATTTCATAATACAATAGACGCATAACCTTAATAAAATAATGGGGATTATTTATAAAAAATATCTTTATTCTGAAGCGATTTCTCTAATAACCGTCTTTACATTGTCAGCATGTGCCAAACCAAAACTCGATGCTAAGCTTTCTGTTAACGACATTGTCTATATGTCTAGAAGAGCCTTCAAACTTGAGGATTTTTCTGAAGATATGAAAAATGATCTAAAAACATCTGCTAAACAATTCTACCTCAAAGATGAGGATGGTAAAAAAGTCACAGCAAGTAAGATTGACAAAGATGACCTACCTATTCTCTTAAACAAAAATAATAACGTAGAAAATGCTACAGATGACTTTGGAAAAGTTGAAGCTAATGACTACAAGACTGTCTCTCTCTTTTTCGAAGTGAACAACGATTCAAAATATAAACTCTATTTTGAATCAAAAGATGAAAAGACAAAAGGACAGACTGTTTCTACTAGTCCAAAAAATTTCGATGGTCAAACAACTACCAATGTAAAAAAAGATGTTGATACTTATTTCAACGCAGTTTCTCTAGATGGAGAAAGTAACAATTACAATAAATTTGTTTCTAATGACTTAGATAAGGCTAAGAGTGAACTTAGTCAATATTTCTCAGATAGTCTTCAATATAGCTATGATGAAACTGATAATATCAAACCAACTGGAGATGAAGTTCCAAAAGTTTACGGATGGGTTTAAACTGATAACCGTGAACGTGGTAGTTACTCTGTTGATAACATTATCGTTACTAAATATAAGACGGAGTTTAACGTTGACATGTCAACTATCAGTATGAAAGCTGCAGACGATGCATATGCGGCTAACCATCCAAGTCTTACTGACGATCTAAAAAAACACCTACAAAGCAATGGCGCTAACGCTGGAAATGTCGACTAATTGACTCGACAATACTACATGGAAACTTATTTACCTAATTCAATCAAAAAAGTAAGTCCATCAGTACCAAAGACAGACGAAACAAATATATTTAAGGATTACTCAGTTGAACTCACTAAGAAAGACGATAAGTGGCCTTTTCCGACAAAGATAACTATGTCAAAAGATGGGATTACTATCTACTCCCCTACACCTATACAGGTCAACAAGAAACAATTACAAAAAATGTTAAACACAAAAAAATCAGCCGAACGGCTGATTTCAGAATGAAGACAAACATCGTTTTTGATGTTTGTCTTTTTTATATTCTTACCCAATTCTCCCATAAACCAATAATATTGAGATATTTGGGTAAAATTATAGGTCTTTCCTTCCATTATTTTTACCAATTTTTTGATATTTAGACACGCTAAAGTAAGCCCAACCTTATCTTCCATTTTGGACTTTCCTTTTTCTCTGGTATAACGCAAGTTATGATATTCTTTAGCTGTTCCGAATAAACGTTCTATCGTTTCTTTCCGATGTTGGTACCGTTCCTTCATCCTGATGAGGGATATCTTCACAGACTTCTAGGGCATCTTTCCAAATATGACGCACAACAACTTTTTGGTGCTGGCGACCTTCAGTACAAATCGCTAACAAGGGACAGGTCTTACAAATTTTGGAATTGCTTTTATATTCTCTATAACCTTCACGTGTCGTTGTACGGTAAGTTAATACCTGGTTCTCTGGACAAAGATAGCAGTCAAAATGCTCGTCATAGACAAAGTCTTTAGGACGTAGAAAGCCTCTCTTACCTCTTGGCCTAGTGTCAGGGAAAACTAGCCTAATCTCTTTTTCTAAAAGAAACTTGGCAATACTAGGTGTTTTGTAGCCTAAATCCGCAATAATGAATTCAGGGGAGAAGGGGTCTAATTTGGCAAACAGAGCAGGGAAGGCCTGACTATCATGGATGTTACCTGCTTCAACTGTATAAGCCAAGGCCCAACCATGTTTATCACAAGCTACCTGAGCATTATAAGCGAAGACTTCCTTGTGTTCTCCCTTGTGAAACCAACCACTATCTGGATCTGTCGTTGATTGTTTCTTAGATTTAGCCTCGCCTTTTTTGGCGGGCTTTAAGAACTTTTTTGCATGCTTCTTCCTGTCTAAATTAATTTCAACATCCAATTGTTCACTCATGAATTTAGCTTTTTGATCAACAACATTTTTGGACTTATGATTATTAGTAGCTACCTTGATAGGTATCCCATCAATGAAGATTTCTGAGGGATCAATGAGCCCAGCCTCTAAAACTTGATGAAGCATATGACTAAAAATGTGTGCTAACAATTCTTTATTTTGAAAGCGTCGGCTATAGTTCTTACCGTAAGTTGTAAAATGTGGCACCTTATCGTCCAGAGATAAGCCAAGAAACCAACGATAAGCCGTATTCACCTCGATATCCTTGATGGTTTGGCGCATAGAGCGAATGCCATAAAAACATTGAATCAAAGGAATCTTAACTAACAAAAATGGAGGATAAACGTAATAATATTCCAGTGACCTGTGACATTCCTGAGGAGATTTCCGGCTTTGCTATGAATGTGGTTGACTTGACCCTCCCAGTGTCCATTTTCTTTAGTAATGCGATTGATGAGAGTAAGCAGGTGCCTGTAAGTCAAATCAATTTTAGTTTTCATAGCCATGATAAGGATGGCAACTACCATTTCGTCATGGAAAATCGGACGCAAGAAGAAAAAGTTGACCTTGATGCCATTATGCAGGAAGAAAATCGGAAGAAGACCTCTGGTCTTAACCTTCACTCAGCCAAGGATATTCTTAAGAAGTATAGTGATGCCAAACTAATTACAAGCAGTGGTGATTACCTTTTCAAACAGGAATTAATTTTTAAATAAAGTTGTGGAGCTAAATCTTTTGATTTGGCTCTTTTTTTGGGCTATAGGACCATAAAGGAGAGCTCTTTGCTGTCGTGCTTGTGCTTATGTCTGAAGTTTAGGACATTGGAGGAGAAAGGTGACAAGGGAGGAGTCTGATTGTTGCTTGATTCTGTGTTATAATAGCAAGGATTAGTGGTTGTTAGCGCTAAGTGAATGGCGATTTTTGCTTAGCCCGAACGACTGGTGTAGAGACAAGAAAGGGACGTCTTATGAAATTACTTTATACGGATATGTCTCAGGATTTAACAGAAATTCTGACGGAGCAGGCGACTAGATATGCTCAAAAGGGAAAGAGAGTTTTTTATATTGCTCCTAATGCCCTATCGTTTGAGAAGGAGCGTAAGGTCTTGGAGTACCTGCCTCAATCAGCATCCTTTGAGATTACGGTGACTCGTTTTACTCAGATGGCTAGGTATTTTATTCTCAATACGAGTAATCCAAAGACTCAGTTGGATGATACAGGTTTAGCCATGATTTTTTATAAGGTATTGTCGCACATGGGCGATGATGAGCTCAAGGTTTATGGGCGTTTGCGTAAGGATAGCAACTTTATTGATCAATTGGTGGACCTTTATAAAGAGTTGCAGCAGGCCAATATGACAGTTCTGGATTTGCAGCATTTGGATAATGTTGAGAAACAAGAGGATTTGATAAGAATTTTCAGTGCAACTCAGGAGCTCTTGTTGGCAGGGGATTTTGACAATCAATCAAAGCTTTGTGCCTTCTTTAAGGAAATTACCTCAGGACATCTGGATGAGGCCCTGAGTAACACGGTTTTGTTTATTGATGGCTTTACCCGTTTCTCGGCTGAGGAGGAAGCTCTGATTGCCCTCTTGAACGACAAGTGCCACCAGATTGTAGTGGGAACCTATGCCAGTCAAACATCTTATAAGGCCAATTTTGTCTATGGCAATGTTTATCAGGCCTCAGTGGATTTTTTGAGGACTTTGGCTCAGACCTATAAGGTGACACCTGAATACGTGACGACAGACAAGGAGGGGAATCCTTTTTTTGCGCATATCAGTCGTCTTTTAGAGAGCCGTCATGACTTTACTACGGTGGACGAGAAGGTTACTGATCAGGATAAGCAAGCCCTACAGGTTTGGGAAGTGGTCAACCAGAAAGAAGAAGTGGCTCAGGTTGCCAAGGGTATTCGTCAGTTGCTGGCAGATGGCAAGCGTTACAAGGATATCTTAGTCTTGCTTGGTGATGAGGAGAGTTACAAGCTTCAGGTGGGGCAGATTTTCCGAAAATTTGATATTCCCTATTATTTCGGTAAGGAAGAAAGCATGTCTAGCCACCCTTTGGTGCAGTTTGTGGATTCACTAGAGCGTATCAAGCGCTATAATTATAGAGCCGAGGATTTGCTTAACCTTGTAAAATCTGGTCTTTATGGTGGTTTTAATCAAGAGGATTTAGACCTTTTTGAGTATTATGTCAATTTTGCGGATATCAAGGGGCGCCACAAGTTCTTGTCTGATTTTACGGCCAATAGTCGTGATAAGTATGACTTAGACCGTCTTAATGACTTACGGTCACAATTGGTAGAGCCCTTGGACAAGTTGCTTAATAGTCGCAAACAAAAGGGTTCTAGTCTACTCAAGAAACTTGTGGCCTTTTTAGAGACTGTGCAATTGCCAAGTCAGATGGCTACTTTGACCGCCAAGGCCAGCGAGGCTGAAAAAGAGCAGAACGAACAGGTTTGGAAGGCTTTTACCCAACTCTTGGAGCAGGTTGAGACCATTTTTGGAGACGAATCGCTGTCAGTGGACGACTTTTTGTCAATTTTGCGTTCAGGAATGTTGGCCTGTGATTACCGTACGGTCCCAGCCACAGTTGATGTCGTCAATGTGAAGAAATACGATTTGATCCAGCCGCATTCGGCTCGGTATGTTTTTGCCTTGGGGATGACCCAATCACATTTTCCTAAGGTAGGACAAAATAAGAGTCTATTATCTGACGAGGAGCGTAGTCGTATCAATGAGGCGACGGATGATCACAGGAGCTTGGATATTGTTACTCAGAGCAATGGTCAGCGAGGGCATTTCGTGGCCATGTCGCTTTTCAATTCAGCTAGTGAACAATTAGTGCTCAGTCAGCCACAAATTCTCAATGAGAGTCAAGATGATATGTCGGTTTATTTGAAGGAACTTCTTGACCTTGATCTTCCCTTGGTTGAAAAGGGACGCAATCGATTCGAAGCTAAGGGTGACCAGATTGGGAACTATAGAGATCTTCTGTCGACTGTCATTGCTCTTAACAGTAGTCATTTGAATGTTGATTTGGACAAGGAAACCCAGACTTTCTGGTCAGTTGCTGTACGTTATCTCCGTAAGCGACTTGATAAGGATCAAGTTTTGATTCCAAAGGTGATTGATGATGTGACGACAACCAAGGTGGACGATCAGGTCATGAAGCTGGTCTTTCCAGGAGAAGAACCACTGAAATTATCAGCTTCGGCTCTGACGACCTTCTATAACAATCAGTATCTTTATTTCTTGCGCTATGTCTTGGGTCTGGAGGAGTTGGAGTCTATCCATCCAGATGCTCGACACCACGGAACTTACCTACACCGTGTCTTCGAGCATGTTATGAGTGATTCTTCATCAGAAAACTTCGACGATAAACTGGAAAAGGCTATTAGTCAGACCAATCAGGAGCAACCCTTTGAGATTCTCTATACGGAGGATCAAGAGAGCCGCTTGTCTCGTCAGATTTTGGAGGATATTGCCCGTTCAACTGCAACTGTTTTGCGTGACAATGCGGCCGTTAAGGTTGAGAGTGAGGAAGCCAAGTTTGACTTGCTTTTAGCAAATAGCATTAAGATTACAGGGATTATTGACCGAGTGGACCGACTAACGGATGGTGCTCTGGGGGTCGTTGACTATAAATCAGGTAAAAATGTCTTTGATATCCAGAAATTCTACAATGGCCTCAGTCCACAATTGGTAACCTATCTGGAGGCTCTCCGCCAAACCTATAAGGTTGATGCTGATCAACTTTTTGGGGCCATGTATTTACATATGCAGGATCCACAGCTTAACCTTGCTCAGTTTGGTCTGGATAAGCTGGCGGCTCAGGCTCATAAGGAATTGACCTATAAGGGGCTCTTTGTGGCTTCAGAAACAGAGCATCTGGCTGGTGGAAACTATGATTTGCAAAAGACTGTCACCTACGACAAGGAGGACTTAGAAACCTTGTTGGACTATAATCTTAAACTTTTTATAGGTGCTGCAAAGATTATCCGAAGTGGGAATTTTGCGGTCAATCCTTATACTGAGGATGGCAAGTCTGTTCAAGGGGATCAAATCAAGGCTATTACTCACTTCGAGGCCGACCGCCATATGGGTCAGGCTCGTAAACTCTTGCGTTTACCAAGTAAGGGTAAGAAGGAAGCCTATTTGGAGTTGATGGCAACATATGAGAACAATCATCAGATGCAAGTTGCTGAAAAGAGTATCCCCTTTCCAGTCACTGATCAAGCTGTGAAAGCAGACAAAAAAGACCAGGAGGACAACCATGTTGGCTAAAGCTTTTTTAAGTCCAGCAGAGATTAAGGAGCGCATTGCCCAAGAAGCAGCTTCTGACAAGGATCGCAAGTTAACACCAGAACAGATTGAGGCTATTTACAGTAATGGTACTAATATTTTGGTATCAGCTTCAGCTGGGTCAGGAAAAACCTTTGTTATGGTTGAGCGTATCCTTGATATGATTGGACGTGGCGTTGGTATTGATCAACTCTTTATCTCAACTTTTACGGTAAAGGCTGCAGGTGAGTTGAAGGAGCGTTTAGAAAAGCGTCTGATAGAGCAGTTGGGACAGGTAGAGACGGACGAAGAGCGTGCCTTTCTTTCAGAGCAGATTGCCAAGATTGGGACGGCTGATATTGGAACCATGGATGCCTTCACCCAGAAATTGGTCAATCAGTATGGTTATCTCCTGGGTGTGTCACCTATTTTTCGTATCATGACAGACCCTGCCGAGCAGACACTTATGAAAAATGAGGTTTATGCTGATCTCTTCAACGATTACATGCAAGGAAAGGAGGCCCAGCTTTTCCAAAAATTGGTCCGTAATTTCGTCGGTAACGGCAAGACCAGTAAGGCTTTTCGTGATTTGGTTTACGATGTTTATAATTTTTCACAAGCTACTGCAGACTCAGAAAAATGGCTGCGTCAAAATCTCTTGAAAGGGCAGGCAGAGGCCAATCCAGCCAAAGCTAAAGCTGAGCTTTTAGACGGCCTTAAAGATGGCTTGTTGGCTGATTTCCTAGATTTCTTAAGAGATCATCTAGGTTTAGCTCAGCGTGAATTTGCCAAGGCCAAGTATCTGAATAATGTGTCAGATGCCAT
>ERZ773269.3145-NODE-3145-length-11367-cov-2.920880_pt1 | contig 11367 bp, 10 predicted proteins | sample MGYA00511958_ERZ773269 | MGnify/ENA primary metagenome ERZ773269 (study PRJEB29015, sample SAMEA2737761) | human gut metagenome | biome: human gut; feature: human-associated habitat; material: faeces | place: China | collected 2012 ... | reverse complement strand
AAGATTGGAGAATGTGTCTGGTGGCTGGCTGTTCTTGCGGACAGAATGGATTTGGACTTTTCGGATTGTGTAGAGGAATTTCTCAAAGAGCGTCTTCTCTCTTTGGAAGAATAAGTTCAGCTGATACGAATGCTTCTGGAAAGCCCGACTATGCCTGTAAAAAACAGTACAACCAAAACAGGAGGTCCGGGAGGCATGCAGGCAGTATCTGGCATTTCTGATAGACAAAAACAGTGGCAGGAATAAAGGCAAGCTGACTTCATCATCGAAATGTTTCACGTGGCGCCAATGGCTATAAAGATGACATGCCATGATATTCTGAAAAACGCTGTGATTCCATGTAAGGAGCCTAAGTGTAATCGCTGATTGCTCAAATCTGTTAGGATAGGAGTATAGTCAGCGATTATTTTTATTGGTGAATTTGCCCTGGGTGGGGCAGCCGGAGGAGGAGTCATGCCGTTTTTTATTGTCAGCGAGGATATTACGGAAATGGACGTGGATGCGGTGGTGAATGCTGCGAACACCGATCTCCGTATGGGAAGCGGGGTATGTGGGGCGATTTTCCATGCTACCGGAAAGGAACAGATGGAAGAGGCCTGCGCCCGGCTTCGTCCGGTGAATACCGGGGAGGCGGTAATTACGCCCGGGTTCAACCTGTCGGCCAGGTATGTCATCCATACGCCCGGCCCCATCTACCGGAAAGATAAGGAGGCTGCCTGTCAGCGTCAGCTTCGTGCATCGTATCGGAATGCCCTCTCTCTGGCAGCAGAAAATCATTGTGAAACCATAGCATTCCCTCTGATTTCCTCGGGGGCCTACGGGTATCCAAAAGAAGATGCCCTGCAGGTGGCAGTTTCTGCTATCCGTGAATTTCTTGAAGTGCACGAACTGACGGTATATCTGACCTTGCTTACGGAAGTGGCTATGATTCCACCGTGGGACCAGATGGATATACGCAGGTATCTGACCGAGCAGTATACAGGGGTAGCACTGGGAATGTATCAGGGAGCAGCGGATGCGGCGCTGCCGGATATGGATTTTTCACGGGGAAAATGCGCCCTTCCGGAAATCGGCTCCCCGAACATAGCGGGACCGGAGATTTTTCAGGAACAGCTGGACGAACCGTTTAATAAAGCGCTGCTGCAGCTTATTGATGCCAAAGGAAAAACGGATGTGGAAGTATATAAAAAAGCCAACATCAGCCGTAAACTTTTCTCCAAAATCCGGACAGGCCGCGGATATATGCCCGGCAAACGGACTATACTGGCTCTGGCTATCGGACTGGAACTCAGCGTGGAAGAAACCGAGAATCTGCTGGAACACGCCGGATTTGCATTGTCACAGAGCATTTTGTCAGATGTTATCGTAAAATATTTCATCAGCCATAAAAAGTATGATATTTACGAAATCAATGATGCGCTGTTCCATTACCAGCAGCCACTTCTGGGATCGGCCTGAATCAGCGAATGGTCCTGCACACCGGTAGTTCACTTGTCGCCTGGAAAGCGACCCGGAGAGGCTTCCTGTCCTGTAAGATGAAGATAACAAAACAGAACAGGAGGTACTTACCAATGAAAAACAACAGAATTGAACTCGTATTTATCCTTGACCGGAGTGGTTCCATGGGCGGATTGGAAACGGATACCATAGGCGGTTTCAATGGGATGCTGAAGAAGCAGCAGGCGGCAGAGGGAGAATGCCTGGTTACCACCGTCCTTTTTGACGATGAATATGAACTGCTTCACAACCGGATGGATATCCACGAGGTAAAACCGATGACTGACAAAGAGTACTACGTCCGCGGATGTACGGCACTCTATGATGCCGTAGGCCGGACCATCCATACCATAGCCGCGGAACAGCGACCAGATGACAAGGTACTCTTTGTCATTATTACCGATGGCTATGAAAACTCCAGTACGGAGTATACGGGCCCTAAGGTAAAGGCAGCCATAGAGAAAATGAAAACAGAACGGAACTGGCAGTTCGTCTTCCTGGGGGCCAACATCGATGCCGCAGAAGTGGCAGAGGAAATTGGCATAGACAGAGAAATGGCAGCGGAATATGCAGCCGATGAAGAAGGAACCAGCCTCAATTACGAAGTGTTAAGTGACATGGCCATGGACTTCCGGCTTTCAGAAGGGGATACCGTAGGATGCGCCCCGCTCGAACGCATACGCCGATATAAGGGGAGCAAGGAGAGATGAGCTAAAGCGCAAAGGCCGCAAAGCCTTAGACGGTCAGACAAACAGACTTCAGACCGGGAACCGTTCCGGTTCTCTTTCAGACAAAACTGTTGTGCTTTTTATAGAAAATTCATATAGAATGCAGAAGCTAAGAGAAGTAAAGTATGAGGAACGTTTCCCGTTCTGGAGAGAGAGGGGAAAAGCCGCGAACTTTGTTCGCTGTAGGCAAAAATGGCGACGCCATTTTTGAGTCGGTGTGAACGCTTTGCGTTCACAGGTCGGCAAGAATCCAGGTTGGATTCTCGAGACCGTGCAATCTAATGAGATTGCAGGAACAAAGCGGAATGTCCTCGTGTATAAAGGTAAAAAAATTCAAAAGCTAAGAAAAGGAAAGCTTGCAAAACGAAGCTCCTTTCTTGAAAGAAAGGGGGATAGTTGATACCACTTTGTTAGGATAAAGGAAAGTATACTGATGAGCTAAAGGTGGAAAAACGTGAGAATGCCAACGATTCACCAAATGGAAAGCATGCACAACACGTTTCCCGTTCTGGAGAGAAAGGGGGACCATCTGCGCAGCAGATGGTGGAAAGTAGAATGCTGTATGTTTGAACGGAGGAAAGGATGCTGTTGTACGCAATATTTTTTGCTTTATATGAAAAAGCCATGTGCAACATCCCCCCTGTGCTCCCAAGGAGCACACCGACCTGGCAATTTGATATTAAGGCACCGACCTACATCCGTTCAGGATGTACCGACTTGCGAGCTTGAGGCTCGCACTGACCATGAGCTCTGCTCATCATTGATTCCACTATGTGGGAATAAGGGAAAGCATACTAATGTTCTGGGCTTATTGTAACCAGATAATCTGCATTCTTACCTTTATCAAACTTTAATACGGACCTGGATACCACTCTTATGGAAATTCTATGAATTTCTTAAATAGAAGACTTGTATCCCGTGGCAACAAGACGTTGTTGCCACGCCGGCCCACCTTGTATAGAAAATTCTTGCGAATTTCCGATATCAGGGAATTGTGGGCAGCCACGAGAATACTTTCTCGTGGCTCCATGAGTGTCAGCTCATCTATTGTCTGATTTCTCTGGCTTCGCATGTTGTACCGCCCTTGAGGTACAGGCTTCACCTGATATATTATATAGATAACTGTTTATAAACATATTACATGTATATAAGAAAGATTGTTCATTCATAATGTACAGAGGGATTCTTGTATGAATGGTCCAAAGCTAAGTTTTAAAACATTTATATCCTTCCTGTTTTTGCGTTGGAAATTCAGTGAGGAACGAAAGAGTTTTTTACATAGCCGTGAGTTTTTTCAGGCTATTGCGGAGAATAATGTGCAGTTCGGGCTGGCGGTTTCGCTGATTGTTTTCAGTATCGGTCTGGCCGGACTTATGGGGTGTTCATATAATCCGGGAATACCGGAATTGATTCCGGAGATTCCCTCCCGCCTTGTTTATACGCTGATGATTCTGTTGAATATACCGCAGATTCTCTTTGCGGTGGTAGAGTTGGCGCAGAGCAGGGAATCGGATCCTGAAAAGATATTAAATGTGAATTACCTGAATCAGCTCACCAATGCATTCATGGCCGGATTTGCTGTGTTCAGTACCCAGAAGGGGAGCAGTCTTTTTTTTGAAACGGTGCTGATTATGCTGGCCTTGTCCAGTCTTCCCTACTGGCGGCGTATCCGCGGGTATGTGGTGGCTCTTACCAGCATGCTTCCTATAGGGGTTGCTATCGTCCGCTATCACATACTGGTACCGTGGCAGGATCGGTATGATATCGTTATTTTCTATATTCTCTGCCTGTTTATCATGACTCTGCGCCGTCACTGGCTGGAGCAGAATTTCTGGCTTATGCACCGCACAGAGCTGGAAAACAGGGCTCTGGAAAAGGAAAGTCGCACTGATGAACTGACCGGGCTGGAAAACCGCACCGGTCTTCGGGAGGATTTTCCATCCTTTGCCGGAGAGCAGGTCATCATGATTATGATGGACCTGGATAATTTTAAACTCTACAATGACCGGTATGGACATCGGTTTGGCGATCAGGTACTGCACAAGACCGGACAGTACATCCGGAAAGTATTTCAGCCGCTGGGAGGCAAATGTTATCGCTATGGGGCGATGAATTTCTGATTGTTCTGCAGGATGTGTCTATCCCTCTGTTGGATAAGGAGCTTGAGCTTCTGCGCACTGGGTACATGTCCCTGTTTTCTGATGGACAGCCGCATACGCTGAGTATTGGATACAGTTATGGCCGTGCGGAAAATGAGTCTATGTTGAGGGTAGCGCTGTCACTGGCCGATGAAAATCTGTATGTATCCAAGGCGGCTGGCAAGAATCAGATCAGCGGTAAGAAAGTGGAAGTATCCATGCAGAATCAGAAGAATAATCAGATTCTTTCTGATCTGGCATCCGTCAATTATATGGATAAGCTTACCGGACTTTTAAACCGGGAAGGATTTCATAAGCGGCTGGAAAGGGAAAATCTCAACGAAGGAAACTGGACAGTTATCTGCTTTAATATTGATCGGTTCCAGGAAATCAACCGTACGGTGGGGTATGCCGGAGGCAATGAAATCCTGGGGAAGGCGGCGGAATGGCTGATCCGGTATTTTCCGGAAAGTATTATCAGCCGTCATGAAAGTGATCATTTCTATGTATTTACCCGATGCAGCGGAATTAAAAGGCGAATCCGCCGGGTGCAGTCTGAGGTGGCCATCTGCAGGGAGCATTGTTATATTTTCTTCCGCGCCGGCATATGGAGCCATGCCGTGATGAAGACAGTTCCTTCTCTGAATGTGATTCTGGACAATGCGAAATACGCCTGCGATACGCTGAGAAATCAGTCGGCGCATTCTATGTGTTTATACAGTCCTCAGGTGGAGGAAGAGCGAAAGAAGTCGGCGTTTGTACTGAATTATTTCAGGGAAGCACTGGATACGGAGCAGATAGAAGTGTATTTTCAGCCGATTATCGGTACAATGAGTAAGAAATGCCGGGGCTATGAAGTGCTGTCCCGCTGGGTTGTGCCGGGCAAGGGAATACTTTCTCCCGGCGAGTATATTCCGGTACTGGAAAAGTCCTATGATATTTACAAGCTGGATCTGTATGTACTCCGGAAGGCCTGCGGGTTTATCCGGAAGCTGGATGAAGAGCAGAAGAAAAATCTGTTCGTGTCCTTTAATTTGTCCCGCCATGATTTCCAGGCTATAGATATTCCAGAGGAAGTAGACCGTATTGTTTCTTCCAATCAGATTCCCAAGTCGATTCTCCGGGTGGAAGTGACGGAATCCGCTCTGGCTGATGATGATAATATCCGCAGGGATGTATCCCGCCTGCGCAAGATGGGATACAAGGTATGGGTGGATGATTTTGGTTCTGGTGTATCGTCACTCAATGTCCTTCGGAAATATGATGTGGATGGGGTTAAGCTGGATATGAAATTCCTTGAGGATTTTGAAAGCAGTAAGAAGTCTCCGCTGATTATTCAGAATATTATCCATCTCTGCCATGTATTGAATCTGGAAGTAGTCGTAGAAGGGGTGGAAAATCAGAAGCAGCTGGATTTTGTGCAGAAGTGTGGCGGCGACTTTATACAGGGGTTCATTTACAGCCGTCCGCAGTCTCTGGATGTTATCCGGCATCAGTGGTTCTGGGACTCTTATACCCCAAAAGAAGAAGGAAAAATTTATCATCAGGCCGGGAGTATCGACCTGGACCGTCTCTTCTCCCAGGGAGAAAATATACAAGGGTGCAATCCTGGGCAGATTTGTTCGATTCTGTTTGAACGGGCAGGAGATAATCTGCGCCTTCTGCGGTTTAATGATGAACTGGAAAAATCACTTCGGAGTATGCAGCAGGATCAGGAGGGAGACATGCAGACATTGCTTTCCCGGATTAAGGATACGCCGATTATGGATGTGTCCCGAAAGGCCAGGAAAAAGGGAAGTCTGGTACGGGGAATAGTTTCTTATGATCAATCACTATGTTTCGTGCAGACTTGTGTGGTGGATTATTTAGAATATAAACATCGGGAAATTGTACTGTTGCAGTTTGCCTTTTTAGATAAGAGTTTTGTAGACGGTATGTTGCAGCATATGCAGCATAGTGAGGGCCGGGGAATCGGTAATCAGTGAGATAGTGAGCAGGCAGGACGCCGGAAATAAGATTCCTCTGCAGGGGCATCGATGACTTTCGATGCGTTATCAGGGAGTCAGTTATGGTGAAAAAACGATTTCGAAAACAAAAGTTAAAACTGAACAGAGAAGAAATGAGAAGAAGGATGAAAAAGCATACTTTTTTCTCAGTGTCGGAGTCCTGCTATTTCTTCTGTTCCTGTTTTCTTTGGAAATGATGACAGCTTATAAACGGCAGCTGGAAAATGAGCGGTACAAAGCCAGTCTGGATGCACAGATTTATTCGGAAATCCTGATTAAGGATCTCATGGTGAGTCAGAATGCATCGGATACACTGGATTATATAGCCAGAGATCATGAGGGGTTATCCATAATTTTGATTTTGCCGCATCCGATCTGATGAGGCCGTATATGTATGCCATCATCTGGACTCCCGCCGATGGAAAGAGGCAGATTTATCCCGGTCGGGCGCTGGTATCGCCGGCGATAGAGCAGGCTGTGGATAAGGCGGTGGCATCTTCCTATAACAAAAATGATGAACATAGTATGGTGGACGTTCCGTTGGGAAAGGCGAATGGAAAGTCCGGCCTTATTCTCAATACACCGGTATTCCAGGAAGATTCCTCCGGATCGGGGCGTTACATCGGACTGGCATCGGTGGTGCTCAATAAGGACAAGCTGTTTGCTACCACCATTTCCGTCCTTCATGCCAAAGGATACAGATATGTACTTACCCGGCAGAGTTATCCCCGCTTTCCATCCTAGCAGGTGGTGAGCCAGTACGGCATGGTGGATGACCATGCTGTATCGTACACCTTTGTATGGGATGGCTGTGTATGGAAGCTTTCTCTCATGCCTCATGATGGATGGCATGTGGTAAATAAATTGAAGATGAAGGTCGGTATGGGTCTTCTTGCTATCTTTACGGCAGCGGGGCTGTTTGCTGCATTGCTTTCGATTTATGGAAATAAGCGCATTGCTCAGTATGCAGCAACTCATGATCCGCTCACCGGTCTGTACAACCGCATAGGTTTTGAAAAAGAAATCAGGCGGTGGATAAAAGCTAACAGGGATAAAATTTTCCTGCTGGCTATTCTTGATATTGATGGTTTTAAGATATTCAATGACCGGTATGGCCACCTGCTGGGAGATCAGGTACTTATGCACTTAGCTGGATCCATGTACGATACATTCAAAATCAACAGGGATACGTATATGGAAAGAAACGGGGGCGACGAATTTCTCCTGTTTCTGGGCGGAACATCTATACGGGAACTGGAAAAGAGGCTCATGGATTTCTCCCAGACTTCTCATGTACTTACCCTGGAAGGGAAAAAATACAGCTATACCCTTTCCATCGGCTATACGGTGGGTCCGGATGTGACAGGGGGAGAAAAAATGCTGTATCATCAGGCGGATAAGGCGCTATATGCGGTGAAGGAGTCAGGAAAAAATAACTGCCGCCGTTACGAGCGGATTATGGAAAATGATGACCGTACCAATATGGGATTCTCTCTTGATGAAATCACTGATCACATCCCAGGCGGCGTCTTCATCTGTACCAGCGACAGGGAACATCGCATTCTCTACGCCAACAAAGAAGCGGTACGCCTGGCCGGATATCCGTCGCTCAGAGAACTGATGGCCCATACCCATAAAGGACATTTTGAAGAACTGGTGCACCCAGATGACAGACAGGAACTCTTCATAGGCCGGGAGCAGGGCCATCCATTCCATATGCTCACCCGAAACGGAAGCTCCCGCTACTGCCGTGGCAACAGCCGGATGGTATACAACAACTTTTACGGAAAAGTCATCTATATACTGGTGATGGAAATAGTGTAGGAATGAGAGGAAAAAAGACTAAAAAGACAGGTACGAGACACGAGAATTGAGATTTGAGAAAAATCTGCAAACATAGAAAGATGAGCTGGCGCTCATGGAGCCACGAGAAAGTATTCTCGTGGCTGCCCACAATTCCCTGATATCGGAAATTCGCAAGAATTTTCTATACAAGGTGGGCCGGTCTACTTTAAAGCTTGATGAAGGATAATTTCGAATAAGACACTTGATTCTCGGGTCGGTATGAGCCCTATAGGCTCATATGTCGGTGGCTTAACGTCAAAAGGCCAGGTCGGTGTGCTCCTTGGGGCACAGGGGGGTGGATGTTGCACATGGCTTTTTCATATAAAGTAAAAATATTGCGTACAACAGCATGCTTTCCATTTGCAGAGCTTTTGAATTCTTACCTTTATACAAGAGAACATTCCGCTTTACTCCTGCAATCCTTGAGGATTGCACCGTCCCGAGAATCCGTTCAGGATCCTTGCCGACCTGTGAAGCCCAGCAGGGCTTCACACCGACTCGAAAATGGCGTCGCCATTTTTGCCGACAGCAAACAACGTTTGCGGCCTTACGGCTCATCATGGACATCTTCATTAATTGATTTTATACTTAATAAGAGGCAGTATTGAATTTCAGATCTTATCTGAAGGGGGCTTATTATGGATACATCCTTGGATATTGAACGATATCGTGTTAAGCATCATCAGAAAATCAAGCTCAGCCGTTTTTCTACTTCCTGTGATCAGGAAGGGATGAACAAGCTGGAAGTAAAAAAAGTCCTCATGCCTAAACTGCTTACCGCCATGCGGGATTTACAGGAAAGGCTGTATGCAGAAAAGAAATATGGTATTATTTTTGTTCTGCAGGCCATGGATGCGGCAGGTAAGGATGGGACTATCAATCATGTATTTTCCCAGCTGAATCCGAGCGGGCTGAAGGTGGCTTCTTTTAAGACACCAAATACAGAAGAAACGAGTCATGATTACCTCTGGCGTATTAACCGGGAACTTCCGGCCCGTGGGGAAATCTGTGTATTTAACAGGTCACAGTATGAAGATGTTATGGTTACCCGTGTGCATGAACTGCTGAAAAATGGGTCTATGCCTGCGGAACTGGTAGGAGCTAATATCTGGGATGAACGATACGAACAGATTATGAACTGGGAAAAATATCTGTATCAGAACGGTTTCCCCATGATTAAGATTTTCCTGCATGTATCGAAAAAAGAGCAGAAGGAACGCCTCACTGACCGCATTATTAACAAGCAGAAGAACAGGAAATTCTCTGTCTCTGATATTACGGAACGTAAATACTGGGATGAGTACCAGCGGATTTACGGGGAAATGATTTCCAAGACGTCCACCGATTATGCACCGTGGTATATCGTGCCGGCGGATAATAAGTGGTTTACCCGGTATGTGGTAGCCCATATTGTGCTGAATGAATTGAAGAAACTAAAGCCGAAATTCCCGCCTCTGTCTCCGGAAGTGGTACGTCAGCTGGAACGGTTCAAGGAACTGATTCAGCAGGTGGATGATGTGGATGAACTGCTCAATATGAGTCCGGAAGAGATGGAAGCCAAAGAAGCAGCGCTGGAAGCACAGTCCATAAACCCAAAAGACCAGGCAACGGAAACTAAGGGCAAAAAAAGTGGTAGATCAGGTTCTGGGAACGAAAGCAAAAAAGTAAGGAATATGGTCCGACTATGATGGGATGGGGAGGTCATAGCGGCAGGGATTAATTTCAGGCAAAGTGCCAATGAACTGCCCATTGGCGCTTGTTTTATGCCAAAGTGCAGGGCAGTGTGTTTCACGTGAAACAATAATTAATAATTAACAGATAATAGGTAAAACATAGGGATTCTATGTTTTAGAAAAAAAAGGAAAAAACAAATGAATAATGGAAATGAAAAAAATCATCTTCTTCAGGGAGATGGCCGGGTTCTCGGCTATGTACGTAAAGGGGTAAAGATTTCCCGTCCAGGGGAAGGAAAGACAGATTACCGTTTTTTTATGGAACCGCTGTCACCAATTCCGCCGGAATTTCAGGAAGCCAGGGAACGGGGATACGGGTTTACCGGATTTATGAATGAGCTGGGATACCCTATCAATGCATTCCTTAATGAAGAGGCGGCAGAGGCTGAACTGGAAAAGACATTTGGAAATGCCTTTTTCCTGTTTACTCCAGGATTAAAGAATGACAAGTATTTTGTAGTGACTGATCTGGTGAAGGAATACGGCACTACGTATATTAATAAGGAAGAAGCCTATCTTCCCATTCCTGTGTTTGGCACATGGGATAAGCCGCTGTTTGATGGGGATATGGACAAGCTGATAGCCCATCTGCTGGCAGGAAAGCCGCTCCCGGGACTGGGAAAGAAGCACTGGGTGCGTACGGAAGTACCGCAGATGCTGGTAATCCATGCGGGGAAAGATGATTCAGGAAAACAGCGTTTCCTCTGCCTTATGCCACGGAAAGATAAGGCGTTTAAGGATATGCATATCGGCCAGGGCGGAGCTTATTTCCAGGTAAAGAAGGATAATCTTATCTGGGCGTTCTTTTATGCTGATGACCCGCTTCTGGTGGAAAATGTAGTCCGCTGTCACCATGATCCGCTGTGGTTTGTACCAGAGTCGGTAATGCATGTGCTTAAGGAACAATTCGTGCCGCTGGTGGAAGAGGAAGAAGATAATGCGGAGAAACATGTATTGTCGCAGCAGGTACTGGATCAGACGGTGCGCGACATGATGGGTTTTGCTGGTGGTTCGGATGCGGCACCGGTAGAAGAAAAGAAGACCGGAGAAGAGCCGGAGGAAAAGAAAAAGGTTCAGGAACCGGAAAAGAAACAAGCGAAAGAAAAGAAGGAAATATCGAAAAAAGCTAAAGCACCGGAAAAAGCTAAAATCCCGGAAAAATCCGTGGCGCCGGTGAAGGAAACCAAACCGGTAGCACCGACGGCAGAAGAAAAGGAAAAGGCATTTATCCAGCGTTTTATCCGCCGGGTAAGGCAGAGAGGATTCCTGTACGATGAACGGGATCTGTATAATTTCCAAATTTCGGCTAAATCTTCCCGCCTGGTGATTCTGGCCGGACGGAGCGGAACCGGTAAGTCGGGACTGGTGCGCCTGTATGGGGAAGCATTGGGGCTTACTCCGTCTCAGGTTGCGTTCCTGC
>ERZ773269.3142-NODE-3142-length-11378-cov-7.231564_pt1 | contig 11378 bp, 8 predicted proteins | sample MGYA00511958_ERZ773269 | MGnify/ENA primary metagenome ERZ773269 (study PRJEB29015, sample SAMEA2737761) | human gut metagenome | biome: human gut; feature: human-associated habitat; material: faeces | place: China | collected 2012 ... | reverse complement strand
CTTCCCAATCATAATACCGCGTAATTTGTTCTATAGTTTCATTTTTTTCATCTTTTATTTTTATCCTGCGTTCCCTCTTATAAACAGATACTACATTTTCTCCACATTCCGTACAAAAAGCAATTGACATACTTAAAACTTTCTCTTGGCTAAAAACACTATCATTTTGCGACAAAAAGGCATTTATTAAACGCAATATGGTTGTTTTTCCGCATCCATTTTCTCCATATATGACAGAAACATTATAATCAGAAAATTTCACCTCTAAAACTCTATTTAATTGGTAATCTCTCTCAACTTTTACAGATTTCAATTTAATATTCTTCGATTTATTCACCTCTTCTTCAGATAACACTTTTATTTTCATATTCTATTCTTCTTTTTCCGACGATTATTTGGTCATTATCACCTTTTAAACTCAATCTATGATAATTTCAATAATCAAATTCTATGGCTTAAATCCCTTTAGGAATTGGTGGTATATCAGGAAATAATTTTTTCATATCACTTACTGCTCCTACTTTAGCCCATTTAGCCATTCCTGATTTTACCCCAAACTATCCGATGCAAACTGTCCACCCATCATCATTTGCTTTAACGCACTAAGATTATACGGTCCTGCTGCCTGTAACCTTCACTTGATTTATCAATTTCGCAACCAAAATCTTTTCATTATACTTTTTAGTATTGCTATGGTTTATTTGATTTTATATGTGTTCAACTGTCCTAAGTCCATAGGCTGTACTGAATGATGTTATCAATTTGTTATCACATCTCTGTTATCAATCAAAGATTCTCGTGATATCCTGATATCGGTTAACTACACGATAAATCTCTACATATTCTTTACCGACCTTATAGATAATTACATAATCTTCCCATATCGCATATTTATAATCTGTCCGAAAGCTGACCCGTTTGGATAGATCCGACCCTATTCCCGGAAACATCTGAAGATTTTCAAATTTTCCGTAAATTTCCTTTATTGTCTTCGCAGCATATTCCTCGTTGTCTTCGGCAATATAATCCCGGATATTTTTCAAATCCTTTGCAACAATCGGATTGATCCGCAGTTTTAACATCTTATTCCCCCACAAGTGCTTTTAATTCATCCAGATCCAACCAGCCTTCTCCATCTTTCACTGCTTCTTCAGCTTCCTGCAGCTTCATCAGAAGCTTTTTCTCTGCACGATCACGCTCATAGTCTTCAATATCCATGACAACGAAACGTCCTCTGCCATTCTTGGTCAGATATACTGGTTCTCCTTTATGACATTTTTTCAGGACTTCATTATAATTTCTCAAATCAGATACTGGTAAAATATTTGCCATATTCTTTCAGCTCCTTCCTTTGATTTCATATTGTTTCTGTTACTTTTATTATACACAAGACGCTGTAAAATTCAACGTAGATTTTTACAGCTCTCCATCAAAAAATGCTCGAGTAGGAGGGAGTGATTAGCTCCCCTCCTCTCACACCACCGTGCGTACCGTTCGGTACACGGAGGTTTCAATAGTTGACGTGCACAGACTGATATGCTGTGGTTAAATCGTAGAAGCCACTGTTTATCAGTCTTTCTTTATTTAACGCCCAGGTCACAGCTTTATTGTTACTGATATACCAATACTTCCTGCGACTGTTCGCTATCGTTTCATTCATCTTCTTATCCTTTATTGTATTTTCATATCTCAATTTTTAAAAGGGACACAGGAACGGTTCTTTTTTCCAGAAATAGACACAATTCTGTTTTTTTATCTTTCTGATACTTCCCGCATTTATAAAGTCTACAGTAAACCATAAATTTACGGAAGTGACACCATTGGTGTTTCTTCATTATTTTCCACCAATTTCTGGTGTATTTCTTACATATGATATTTTAAATGCAGTCCTCTGATTGCGGAATATTTTCTCTTGGGCGAAATCTGCAAAAATATATTCTATGGTGGTCTTTTTTAGTGTGTTGTTATTATAATCTGAAATTTAGAAATCACCAATACGCAAAACTGGTTTAATTTCATATATATTTGTCATTTTTTAACTATGTGATTATTGGGATGATTTTTGAAAATAAAAAGAAATGTGATAATAGAAAATAATAACACCAAATTAAACTATCCAGCCTCATATTTTCCAATATTATTGTCACTCAACCAAAAATGAGCCAAGAAATGCCGTAAATTCGGCATTTCTTGGCTCATGTACATTACTCGAATTCAATGATTGCATTTCGGTTTCTACAATATCTTGTGGTTTTGATTCTATAAAAAGTACCACATTTATACATATTATACAGGCTATTTTCTTTTACCGGAAATATTTGGGTCAAAAGTTGGTCACCCTCCTATGCTGGAATCAAAATGCTTTTCCATCTTCCCTATCTTCTGCAGCTTTCGTACGATAGGACATATAATCATTCAGTGTCTTCATCGTTCTTTTCCGAACAATCTATAACTTCCCAGTATCCATTTTTAGGCGAACCATGTCGGACAAGAATATCAAGTTCTTTTAATTTCTTAATATTATTTTCTATATTTCGACTAGCAACGCCAATCTTTTCTGCTAATTTTACCGCTGATAACCGATTGTTCTCCATAAGCAACTTTAATATTTCCAGCTGCGTACTATTAAAATCAACCGTCTCTTGTTTCTCCGATACTTCTCCGATGCTTCTCCGATGCTTCTCCGATGTTTCTCCGATGTTTTTGTTTTCTAAGGTCATCGGTAAAGAATCACGGAACAATTCTACCCGAAACATGTTATCGAATTCTTGAAATTTTGGTTCTAAAAGTCCATATTCTTTCGCAGCATTTAAAATTCTTTTAATTCCACTGCCCCATGCTTCCACAAGTCCCATCTGACTAAAAATATTAGCAATTGCTTTATTTCGGATTTTAGAATGGCCATTCATGACTTCCTCATAAGTCAGTCCATTATACAAGCCACCAGGAGAAGTCACCTCTAGTCGATCATCATAAACCGCAACCTGAATACAGGATTCATCCAATAAATTTCGATGACAGTGTGCATTGATAATCATTTCCCTGATTGCCTCTAATGGAAGCTCATACTTTTCTTTTCTCACCAAGCCATCAATCCTCGCTCCAAGTCTTATATTCCTCAATACAAAATCTACTGCTGATTCAATCTGTGCATAGATTGGTCCTGTAAATTCTCTTTTATCCAGAAATACTGCCCGGTCCGTTCCTTTAAAGACTGCACATTGGGTCTTAGAAAATGGAAAGTAATCAGAAGTTAACAATGCATAGGCATTTGTTGCCATTACCTGTCCTTCACTTTGTTTCAGAATTTTCCAGTTAATGAGTTGCTCTTTCTTTACTGAATGTTCTGTCATTCCAGCTTTTTTCCGAAAGTTTTCAATATCCTGGCAAAGTCTTTCGGTTGCTTCATCCGAAACAGAATAACCCACACAAGTAAGTTCATCCCATGAAATCCGGGCACCTTCCATTTCAAGTTCTCTTATTTTCTCTGGAAAAGCTTGTCTGGATGTACCTGCTACACGAATATAGGTGCCATTCTCTTTTCCCTTTGATTTCAGATAATATGGACGATTTTTTCCTGCTTCTACGGACACAACAATAACTGTTTTTCCATCTACTGTCTGTGGTTCAATATCAGGAATAATCTGCGGCATACAAGAATCTGAAACGGCATTGGCAATTCCATCCATTACCTGAAATAATATCTCATTTTCCACGCCAACAATCTCGTGTGTTTTATCATCTATACCTACAATCAGCTTTCCACCCTGAGTATTAGCAAAAGCTACAATAGTTTTCATGCACTTTTCGCTTTTATCTGGTAAAGTGACTTTGTATTCAACATTTTTTGATTCCCCAGAAAACAATGTATCTCTTCCCATTTTTTCATACCTCATTTTTTCATCATTTCTCGCATCATCAGTGCAGTATTTTATTTAGCTAATTGTATTGTACCCTATTATGAATGTTAATCAAACATTTTTACAACATTTACAATATAGAATTCGGCAAATGAAAATAATTAAAACAATAGCAGGCAATCTCATCACGGTTCATTCTGATTTGTGATGTACTACATCCTAAAAAGTATTCTCATCGAATGTAATAATATCGTCTTCATCCATATCTACTAATTCATCTTCTCCTGATATAGTATACCTTTTAAGAATCGATTCCAAATTGAAATCCACATTAACGGTTTGATCATTTCTTTCCGGCTCTAATGGGAGAAGTTCTTTAAACCTGAACTGGCTCCCCTCCTGCCACACCATAAACGTCTTGTCTGAACTATGCATCAAATTGTCAAATCTTTCTCTCGCTTTTGGTGATGGTTCCCTATACAAACGGAATAGCCAGACAGGCATTAACTCAGCTTCAGTTAATCCAGACATTAATCTATCATAATTAATCATTAACGTCTCTTGGAAAGTCCCCCACTTCTCGCCGCTATCACTATATCTAGCGATTACGTTTCCTCTTTTATCAGAGTATGAAAAACCGTCTCCATAAACAATGCCGGTAAGTCCTCTCGTTAATTTAGAAGGGAAAATATAGTATCTCTCTGTTTCCATTTCGTCTGCACTGAGACATTCTTCTACTAATTTAAATATTTCAATTTTACTATTGTCCTTTCCGATTGACAACACACTATTTATCTCACGCTCTGAATGCACTAAGCAAGCTTCTTGTGGGGTACAATAGCATCTGCAATCTTGATATGAATGAAAATCACATACATTCAGTAATTCATTTCTATCTTCGCAATAATTATCCAATAGTATTAGCAATTGTTGAAAATCATTTTTCTTAACTGCACCTGCTGAAATCCATACATTTTCTGTAATTCCGCTCAAATTGTTTTGTACATCAGTTGCTGTATAGAGAAGAACCTCTCCGTTAGTATTCGATATCCATTTATCGAACTGTGGAATATCCGTATTCTGCATCCACCTTTCAATCTTCTCTTTATCAATTGTCTCACAATCAAGACATGCTAACAAATCGGCATTGAACCAAGTATGCTTTTTCGCTCTATGCAATGTGTTAGCATAATCTTGATATGTATTAGTAAAATTCTCTAACTGAGAATAATCATCCACATATTGAAAAGTCTTATAATCTTTACTTAATGGAATTTCATTAGCAAATATCGCCTCTATTTTATGTTTAGCAAGCCAAACAGTCTTCTCTGCAACAGTCATAACACGGCTCATTTCCCCATGAGTTGCTGGATAATATGTTCTTCGAATCACGATATCAATTCCAAGGTTATCTTTATCTTCATATCCCCAAAATCTTTCTTTATTCCATCCCTGATTCAGTATAAATTGATATGCTAAAGCGATAATAAACCCCTCAACTTTCAAATCAGAAAGGTTATATTTCGTCTCATATTTTTTAATAAACTCAGCTGCCTTATAATGGTATTCTTTTGTTATATAATCTGTTCTGAAATAATCATCTAATCTATCACAAAGAACATATCTAGCCAAATCATAATCTATCGCCTGATAACCTCCCATACGATTTGAATCTAATGCATCTCTGCATAACGGTAAATAATCTGGATCATAAGAATATGGAGGTGTAACCAATTGACGCAGTCCTGCATCCATCAGCCCATGAGAAATTGCAGTTTTAACTACACCTGCCCCATAATACCTTAAAGCAACATTTTCGTATTTCTTTAGTCCTTCGTTGCTAAATAAATTTTCTATGAACCATTTTGAAGCAATAAGTAAATATTCATCACAGATAAATTGATCTAAAGCTATTCCAAATGAAACCGCAAATATGTCTTCAAGTACTTGAACATCGTCTATTGATATACATTTTTCAAATAGTTTCCAGAATTCTAATGGATTAGATATTCCCCATGCTGTTAATTTGTATCTGCTACTTTGGCGAACAGAATTATTTACCGATGACAAACTCCAGACTAATGCCAATGGTGCAGCAGTATGTTTATCCGTATTATAGAGCTTAATGCTTTCGAAATCTAATTCCGTATATGCTCTCCAATCTGAATTATAGTTATCCTTTAAATAAGATGGAATTGACCACCAAATGTCTCTTTCTGTCGCATTGTCAAATTCTCTCAAAAATTCATCTAACAACATTGAACCTAATGGATGTTTATCTATTCTTAAAACAGGCTGAATAACCTTACTAAAAATCTCTCTAAATTCTGCAACTGAAAATTTCATTAATTTCTTAAGATACTCTCTATATTTCTCTGCAACATTTGTCGAACAATTAGCAAGTGCATAGCAAATCAATTCAAAGGCATCTTGATCGTCTATTGTGAGATTTTCAAACTCTGTTATAAGTTTTCCATTTTCAATTGCAATTAAAGACAACATTTGGTGAATACCATCGGTACATTTAATCTCTATTTTTTGGCCAGAAATCAATCCTGCATACATTTTTTGAGCAATAAGATAATCAAATGCCGGTTGCATCCCCCACGAATAGAAAGTAGTTGGCGCAGAAAAGTCATCCGCTTGCTTTATGTGTGAATAAATAAAGCCCTCATCCATAAGAAAATTAAGTATTTCGTCCAAGTAATTTTTTACCGGTATAGAGACCTTATCGAGTATCTCTTCGTATTGAATCGAACTATTTTTTGTAAATAATTGCGCCAATTCAATCAAAGCTGTTTGAATGACTTTCACGCCTCTCAAGCCCTGATGATCTGAAATATATGTATCTTCCATAGAAGAAATTTTTGCTTTATATAATTCTGTTAAGACAGTCGTGTTTTTGATCAAATTAACAATTGGGGTATTACGATATATGTCCGAAAACAATTTAATCGATACTGGATTTTTTAAATTGGTCTTTATCCAATGGTTTTCACCGATATCAATTCGATACTTTGAAAAGTACTTATCACATATTTCATCAAGGTCTCCATCACCGGAAATAGGCAATGAATAAAAGCAATCCCGATATGATAGTTCAAAACGGTTCTCAAACACATATGGTCTAGACAAAAATACAAACTTAATCCTTGGAAACCTTTTTTTGAATGCAGTAGTTTCTTCGATTTTTCCTTTCCAATATTCCCATGAAGATGCTTCATCAATTCCATCAACAATAACCACACATTGAGGTTCTATAAAGAATTCACCATTTCTTGGTTTTCTGATAAATGCCGCATTTTGTAAGGCACCAAAAAGCTCGATCTCATTCCATTCCGCATTCAATCCCAGAGTTTTTATTATCATAGATGCCCAAGAATCACCCTCTTTGTACTCTTTAGCATGAACGATCACTGGCAAATGAACACCATTTTGTAAATAACTAGCAGCCTCTGCAATAATCCCTGCGGTCTTACCAGTACCTTGCATTCCTAAAAAAATAATTTTATTATCATCACGATAGTCTATCAAACGTACTAAATTGAAGAAATCATCCTCGATATTTTCCAACAATTTTTCTGCTTCACTAAAATGAAAATACTTACCAAAGTGTAAAGAAGAATTTCTAATATCCGCTGAAGAACAATTTAAGCTAAATATTTCAGTAATTTTGCTCACTCTACTTCCCAATTTAATAGCTTGTCTAATAGAATCGAGAACGCTCAACCATTTACTAATAATAATCAAATCTTTTTCAATATTATCCTGTAATTTTTTTTCTGCTTTTGGAATTCCTAATTCCAATAAATCTTTATATGAACGCATTAGCGCTTCCATTCTAGCAATGAACTTACAGATTTCTTCGTATCGACGTAAAGACAATTCTATACTGCCTACAAAGTACTCTAACTGATTATGAATATACCCCGCTGTATGAATCTCTGGAATATATTTTGCTTTTGCCCATCCATTTACAGTCTTCTCAAATGAAAACTTAAAAAGATCATCGAATACAATCGTATTCTCGAACCAATATTTGTAAATTCCTTGATTCTCCGGTCTAGTCAGACGTTCCTGAATAGAAGTTTCATCCCATAGAATAATATTAACATTCGGATTCGATTTTTTTAAATCAGAGCTCAATTTATCCCATCTATCTGACTCTGTATTATTTGCAACCTTTCTGTCTCTAACAATCCGCTTATTTCCTAAATCCCTAGGAACGCATACAACATATTCTTTAATATTTGGGCGTACTGCAACCGCAGTTTGAAAAGATTTTTCTATCTGTCTTATTTGTCCGTCTTCGATTTTCTCAGGAAACCACTTGGATTGTACAGCAATTATATCGCCATTCGTCAAAGAAGCAAATGCTTCAACTCCTCCATCTCCTCCATCTCCATTCACAAACGAAAAATGAGTCAATTCTTCTCCATAAGTATCCTTACACCATGACTCAAAGAGCAAATTGCACATAACTTCAAATGCATGATTATTTGATTCGCCATGATTATCAAACCTCGTCCAGTCCATACATATTTCACCCTCTTTTAGTATCTAACACATCTAAGTTTTGAATTATTTCTCAACTTACACACTTTATTTTACACCCTCTCAGCAACCTTCTTTTTTATCTTTTAACGATTTAATTTCTTCCAGAATGAGTTCAGTACAAACGACTAAAAGACCTGAAAGAAGAATAATTCCACCGTAAATCGGATAAATAAAAGATTCTTGGACTCCACCGCCAATGATACCAGACAAGAGTTGCCACACACCACTGAACGGCCAAACAACTAATGCGAATACCACAATCATCGTAATAATAGCTTTTTTCATTGCTCTTTACCTCCGTAACTTCCGATTTTTCGTTCTCTGTGACTTCCCAATAAACGGGAAGTTATGGCTTTAACTTCCTACAAATAATCAGCTTTAGGATAATACATACGACCACCACAACAGCCACCAAGGCACCACCCAATAGCAACTCTGTGTACCACGGTGCAGACTGCATGGCATATAAATTTGGATAGGTTTTAAAGTGCCAGAACTTATAAATTCCGAACCCAATGAAAACTCCTATGAATGAACCAATAACGATGTTAAAAAAGGAATTCAACTTTTTCAGCATAGCAGTGCACCCCTTTCCAACTTCCGATTTATCCAGTTAAGAAAACTGGAATTTGACTAATTATTGTGTTTTAATGATTCTATAAACTACCCCCAATTGAGCAGGGTATGTTTCTTGAATCATTCCATTAAACCATATTGTAACGATATCTCCCACCTGAACATCTTCCGCTAAATTTTCTGACGATACATAATACTCTCCATCATTCATCTGACAAAAGCCTTCAGCTGTACTCACATGCGTTACAAGAAGTTCTCCATCATCGGTAATTTCTTTTACTTTTGCATTAAAATTGATAACCTCTATTGGAATAGACGTATCATCTTTTTCAATATCTCTAAATATGATTCGTTCGTCATCAATGACTACTATGAGCTGACCTTCAGAACTCCTTTGATAATGATATCCGCTTCCGAAATTTGATTGATTATTTTCAGATGGTAACTCTGTCCCTGCCACTGTTGACACAATTTCTCCATCCATTGTTCCACAACCAGGCATTGACGCTACATATCCTGTGTCTTTATATATAACACCATCAACCATAACACATGGAGGATATGAGCCAGTATCTGCTGTTTGCTCATTTTGTACTACATCATCATTTTCTTTATTTTCTGTTTCTACGGACACATTTCCAGACACAGGTTCTTTATTTTCTTGATTCGTTCCACATCCAGCCATTCCCAGCACCATACATAATACAAGCAGATAGATTACTTTTTTCATAATACATGCCTCCTTAACTTATATTTTTTAACTCCATAAACCGGAATTTATGTGGAAGATTTTATTATCCATTCATCAAGAAATTTCATTTGTTCATCCGTATGAAACCAATGCTCTCCATTTTTCATAATAGAAAGTGTTGAATTAGTCCTCTGTACAAATTCAAATATCGTTCCATAAGCGGTAAGATTATCTTTTTCACCATACAAAATGTGCGTTGGGATTTTCCATATAATAGGATTTTCTCTTACATAGCAAAGATAATCCCATGAAAGGGTCTCTCCAAAGGTTGTCTGAATTTCTTTTTTCTCTTTGAGTTCATCTTCTGTAACATTTGCCCAAATCATCATATCAGCAATAAGCCTTTCCATATCTACAATGGGCGAAATAAAATATGCTTTCTCTATTTGCTGATTTGATAAGGCATTGATAGCAAAATACGCTCCAATGCTATTGGCGATTATTTCAACAGTCTTGTAGTTTGTATAAATCGAATTAAAAAGTAATGGAAATTCTTCTTTTGCTTCCCATGGAAACTGTGCAGTATAGTCAAGACCAATCACATCACAATTACTAAAGAGCGGTTTGTAATGAATAGCTTCTTCAGCATTACCACCTTTTCCATGTATATAAATAACTGCTTTATCCACAATAGTTATCCTCCACAAAAATCCCGATTTGTCAATTTTATTTTATCATATTTCATTATCGTATTTCAACTGCACGTTCTATCAGTATAGTGAACTCTCCTTTCAAAATTTCCTCACCGTGAGGAAATTACAAAATTGCTCGTCAGCGATTTCGTTTTTGTTGCACTGTTTGTGAGATAATCGTTTTGCAAAATGTTATGGCTGGGGGGATTAGGGGGCAGTGCCCCAGTGTAGCGGCTAACAAGTGGGAAAATGGCACGAGTGTCTATATTTTCCCTAAGGAAAATAAAATTGTTGCATATGATGATTGTCCTGCATGGGTTTTGCTAGAGATGCTTACATTTGGAGACTTTATCAAATTTTATGAATTTTATTATTCTTCCAGAAATTTTCCGAAGTTATCTACACCTGTAATAAATTTGGTTAAAAGCCTTAGAAATGGAGCTGCACACAATAATTGTATTTTGACTGATTTGGCACACGGAACTTCAAGAGCTCCTCAAGAGATAAGCCAAGAAATTTCTAAAATTATCTCTATAAATTCAAATCAGCGACAGAAGAAATTGTCATGTAGACCTATGTTGGAATTTACTTGCCTACTTTATGTATACAAATTAGTAGTATCCGATAAGGTGAGGCATCATAGAATAAAAGAACTGAAATATTTGTTCTTCAATCGAATGCCAGAGAAAAAAAGTTTCTTTAAAAGTAATGAATTAATCAAAAGCAATTACGAATTTGCATGCAAAGTTATTTCTGCGTTCTTTTGAAAAAATGCTATAATTTGTCAAGACATTTTGGCCAGGAAATATTGACAAATCGGAGCAACACGCATATAATATTTTCAGAATCATAAAAACCTATGTGTTTTTGTAAGGACGGCGTTGCGACGGCGTTCTATTTTTTTGTCTAATATTTCTTTTTTTCATAAAATCGTATATAATATATGTATTGCAACGGTGTACAAAGGGAACATAATAAAAAACTTAATAATGGACTGCCAAT
>ERZ773269.3139-NODE-3139-length-11383-cov-14.965925_pt1 | contig 11383 bp, 10 predicted proteins | sample MGYA00511958_ERZ773269 | MGnify/ENA primary metagenome ERZ773269 (study PRJEB29015, sample SAMEA2737761) | human gut metagenome | biome: human gut; feature: human-associated habitat; material: faeces | place: China | collected 2012 ... | reverse complement strand
GCTTGTTGAGCACCATCGAGAACGATACCGTAATTTGCAATAAATGTATCGATAAGATCAAAATCTTCGCGGCGTTTACCATCCAGTTCAACAATGCGTCCACCATCGATTTTGAGGCTAGGCTTTGGATCTTGAGGGGATTCCATGGCTATAAAACCTTCCTCTACCCATTCCTTTACATAACCATCCTGATTAACAGGACGTTGACTTAAGACTTCGAAACGTTTTGATTTCATAGGGCATACCATCCTTTCAAATTAGATATAGGAAGGGGCTCCGTTCACTGGTTCGTCACCCATCGTACCAAGCAATTGTTTACCTACTTCACGAGCAGAGATAACTGCTTGTCGTACAGCCCCAGAATCGCCAGAAATCTGTAAAATAACTTCGTTAGAATTACTTGTACCTGCAGAAGGAGATGCATAACCAATTACATCAACGTTCGCAGATTTAACAGCTACATCGGCCATAACTACGCCAATCGCTGCTGGAGCACCTACAATAAGGCCAAAGGCTTTACCTTCAGGAGCACCAAATGCTGCATTTACCGCATGACTAGCGCGTGCTGTATATTGAAGTTCAATATGTCCAGCATCGTTTGCGTATACATCGCCAAAGGTGCGTTCCACTTCAGCTAATGCTACTTCAATAGCTCGTTTTACATCGGATACATCATCGCCACCAAAGATAATTAATGAGCCATGGCCTGCGCCACCTTTAGTATCACGAGGCAATTCAATGCTAACGATTTCTGTATTTGTTGCTTTTACTGCTTCGTCAGCTGCCATAATGTGTGGGCCTGCACCAGTACGAGCGCCTAAAATACCGATAGAACGATATTTTTTCTTTAATTTCATCGCATCTAATACTTGTTGATCTACATTAGCAATTACGAGACCTATAGTATCACCAGTTTTGCTAGTCCCTACGAATTCAGTTAATCCACATGTTGTCGCCATAATACCCTCCATACGTATAATGAAAGTATCTATGTACAGGAATTATGCTACGTTATACCATTTTATATTATTTATCATTTCTTTAACCATTCATATGTATGCAACACTACATCCTGTACACCATATATTGCTATAGAGCATGCCTTACTGTTCAATCACAACCCATTGGACTCAATCCTTTCTAAATAGTAAGTAATATAAGGCTTTTATCTATCTTTATTATAAAAATTATTAAATACAACTTTTTTATGTATATTCGTAAAATGCGATTTTTCTATTACTAAAATACGACAATCCTGTTATACTTATACATATAAAAGCAAGAAATAACGTAATTTTATATGTATATGAATTTTAGGTGGTATGTCACTTTTCTCTTTTCTCAGGTTTAGAGCCGACCCTTTAGCTAGAGAGCAAGTAGAGCTATTTTAGCGGTGTGCTTACTAGACCTCTTAACACATTTGTGATTGGAGGTTTCATTATGATTTGTACGAACGAAGATACGAAGCTTATAAATGAAATCATGCGTGATTTCACAAACATAACAAAAATCGCAGCTATTTTTGTTAATAATCGTGGAAAAGTGTTATCTCAAGAATATAACTTTTCCCCATTCTGCAAGGTTGTAAGACGCAATCCAACCTACGCCAAGCGTTGTAATCAATGCGATTTATATGGCGGACTAGATGCTACGAGAGAACTATCCTCCTGCCCATATCGCTGTCATATGGGGCTCATAGATTTTTCCGTTCCTATAATGAAAGATGGTGCCATCTTAGGCTTTATCATGGCAGGACAGACAAAAACAGAGGACACGACTATTAAGCCGATTTTACCTACTCAAACAGACTGGCATCATGATACGAAACTTCGCACCTTGTATCGGACCTTACCTGTTCTTACAGCAGAACAAATTTATAGTGCTACAAAGGTCTTGCGGATCTTAGTAGAACATTACTTCCCATTTAACGATGCAATAGCAGAAGAAATGCCATATGAACAACTGCCAGACTTTGTAGAATCAGAACGCCCTATCAATCGGCCTGAAATCCGAAAGGCTATGCTATACATAGAAAAAAACCTGAGCAAACGCGTATCGCTCCGGAGGATTTCGGAACATATTCATTTAAGCGAGTCCTACTTCTCTAAGATTTTTAAAGATGATACAGGACTATCAGTAATGCAATATATAACACTATTGCGCATACAAGAAGCCAAAAAGCTATTGGTATATTCGCAACTAACGGTTAATCAGATTAGTAAAACATTGGGCTATAATAGAACAAGCTACTTCTGTAAAATATTCAAGCTAGCTACCACCGAAACACCACATTCGTATCGGAAGAAATATGCTAAGCCAATTAATGCATAATATACTAAATATTAGTAGTTTAATTATGTAATAAAAATAGAGTGGTGAAATCCTAAATATAGGATTTCACCACTCTATTTTTATTTAGAAATACTAAACTTTAGAGGAGGAGTGCAGACAACTATAAAAATACCAATGCTACATAATAGACTTATAAATACTAATTATATCTTTTAGTGTTGGATCTTTTGGATTACCTGGTGTACAAGCATCCTCCATTGCTGACTTAGCTAAAAATTCTAAATCCTCTTCCTTAACGCCAACAGCCTTAAGATGTTTAGGAATATTAACATCATCAGCTAGTTGTTGAATTGCCGCAATAGCTGCACTATCAGCTTCCGCTTTACTCATTTGTTCTAAATTTTGAACACCAAAAGCTCTAGCAATTTCTTTATACTTATTACCGGTAGCACTAGCATTATACTTTAATACAGCAGTCAACATCATTGCACACGCCTTGCCATGTGGAACATCATAAAGTGCACTAAGTGGATGAGCCATTGAATGCACAATCCCTAATCCAACATTAGAGAACCCCATACCTGCAATATACTGTGCCAAAGACATTCCTTCTCTAGCGTCATAATCGCCATCTACAGATTTACGTAAAGACTTTGCAATTAATTCTATAGCTTTGATATGTAGCATATCGGTTAATTCCCATGCGCCTTTAGTAATATACCCTTCTATTGCATGAACTAAAGCATCCATACCTGTTGATGCACAAAGACCTTTTGGCATAGAAGCAGACATATCTGGATCAACAATCGCAACTACAGGAATATCATGTGGGTCAACACAAACAAATTTACGCTTTTTCTCAACATCAGTAATAACGTAGTTAATAGTAACTTCAGCAGCTGTACCCGCTGTAGTGCTAACTGCAATAATAGGTAGTGACTTATTTTTAGTTTCAGCTAACCCCTCTAGACTTCTAACATCAGAGAATTCTGGGTTTGTCATTATAATACCAATAGCTTTACTAGCATCAATAATACTACCTCCGCCAATAGCTACAATAGCTTGAGCATCAAATCTTTTACATACATCAACACCATTTTTAATATTTTCAATGGTTGGGTTTGGCTTAATATCTGTATATACTTCGAAATTAATGCCCGCATCACGAAGCAAATCTGTAACCTTCGTAGCAACACCAAATTCAAGAAGATCTTCACCAGTCGTAACTAAAATCTTTTGAAAATGTCGTGATTGAAGTTCATTTATAATCTCTTTAATAGCACCTTTACCAAAATATGAAGTTTCATTGAGAATTATACGTTTACTCATATTATCATCTCCTAGGAATCATTTTCTCCAAAGTCTTTTGGCAACCATATCTAAATCAGATTTTACGGAATCTGTTAATTTTGAAATAGGAACTCTACAATTTTCTTTGATTGAGTATCCCATCTCACGCAAAGCCCATTTCATAAGTGGGTTAAACGGAGTATACGCTTCATAGAATAAAGCATATGTGTCAATCTTTCGCTGAATTTCCACAATTTTATTAAAATTACCTTCATTCAAAGCAACAACTAAATCATGACACAATTTAGGATATACATTAGATAATGCACCAATACATCCGGCACCACCGGAGATAACTACAGGAACACAGTTAGTATCATAACCAGTATATACTGCAAAGTTTGGATATAGAGGTAAAATTTCATTAATATATTTCTGACTATGACGAGAAACTGGATGTGTATCTTTAATACCAATTAAATTTTTATGTTTTTCTAATAACCGCAATACAGTATTAACAGATATATCATATCCTGTGCGATCTTGATAATTATAGAGATAAACATTACCAGAAATATGGCCTAAGATATCATCAAAATAATTGAATACATCCTCTTGGCTGCATGCACTATAATATGGTCCAACAATAATAACTGCATCAGCGCCCTTTTTTAGAGCAAAATTAGATAGATTTATAGTTTCTAATCTATTCATACGGCCTGTACCAGCTATTACAATACTACGATGATTAATATATTGAACTGCATCTGATATTAATTGCTCAGCTTCATTATAATCTAAGGCATAAAATTCACCCGCACTTCCGCCTACTAAAATTCCATCAATACCATTTTCAAGTACATGATCATACAATGAATGCATATCATCATAATTAATAGTGCTATCATCATTAAAAGATGTTAATATTGGACAAAAATATTTGCTATTCATATATAATACTCCCCTCTATTTATTTAAATCATAAACTAAATCCATATCTGCCCACCATTCACTTTTTAATGCACCATCAATACGTTTTTGGCATGGGTCTGTTTCTTTCCACCAACGATTTGTTTCAGGATCCTGTGCCATTTTTGCCATATCGTACTCAAAATCATCACCACAATATTCCATTACAGAAAATAGTAAGTCATCACGATTCCAAATCTTATAATTAGTAATACCACATTCTCTAATCATTTTATTAACACTCGAGAATGGATTCGCATGTAACTTTTTATAATATTCTGCTTTTTCTGGACGTAGTTTAATAACGGATGCAAAAAGTTGTGGACGATTAATTTTATATAATTTTTTAGCATTTTTACTAAAGATATCTAGATCATCATTAAAATACTCACGCACACAATTTAAATGATTCTCAAAAGATGAATATAAGTTAACTACAGGAAAGTTAGATGCATACATTAGTTTTGAGTGATCAAAGGTTCCAGAAATAAAGTCTAAAAGATTTTTTACAAATAACTTATTATCAGTAGAGAAGCCTGAAATCTTACAGTATACATTAGGCAGTGATGCTAATTTTGTTATTGCCTTTTTATAACTTTCATCTAATGTGCTCACATTACCACAATGATTAATTACTACTTTAGCCTCTGGGACTTGCTTAATCGAGTTATATAAGTCTTCTAATTCATCTACTCGATTACAACTTTCAAATAATAAATCTTGTTTAGCTAGTACTTCCAAACCTTGAATAAAACTTCGTTCTAAACATCTCCCTCGAGGAGAGCTATCTATATGAAGTGGTTCTCTTACACCAACAATACCGATTGGCAATCGCATATGCTCACATAAATGTCTAGCTCTCATTACACGAGCTAGAATATATGGGCTTTTCAATTTAAAAATATAATCATCTTCTTGAATTGCGTTATCACAATCTACCTCTACATACACACCACCTTTAAAATTGAAATCATACTGCCCATAAGCCTTTGCAATATCATCCATTGAAAAGCTTCGTTTTATAATCCCTGCGCAAGAATTTAGCCAAGGAAGATTTAATATATTTAAATCCCAAATGTGAAAATGACTATCTACAATTTCAAGCATCATGTGTCTCCTTTAACGTGACTATCCGTCGAATAGGATAAACATTTAATTATCCAGTAAAGTAATTTAGTCTCATTTCATTACTTTTGGGCAACTCCCAAAAAATCCATACCAAGCAACAAATAAGAAACATGGTATTAATAATAAAAACGATGTTTCAATATTATGATGATCTGCAACTAGGCCCATAAAATATGGCATGATTGCACCACCAACAATAGTCATAATTAGTACACTAGAGGCTGTCTTAACCAATGCATCTGGTATATCTGTAATAGAAAGCGCAAAAATAGTTGGAAAACTAATTGACATAAAGAAGAAAGATGCAATTAGAGTGAATACAGAAACGCTACCAGTTAAGATGTTTAGTAATATCATAATGCATACATTAATAAGAGAATAAACACCTAAGATACAACCTGGTCTAAACTTCTTTAATAAAGGAGTTGTAACAACACGACCAATCATAAATGCAACTAAAGCAATACTAAAGAAGAATGCCGCTTGAGAATCAGTTACTTCTGACCAATGATCTACACTGTAATTAATGAAGAAGGCACCTGCACCAACTTGTGCTGCAATGTATAAAAATTGAGATAATGCACCCAATCTAAAATGACGGTAACTAAAGAGTTTCGCATAACTTACTTCATTATCTGCTGGTGAATCTGTGGAACCAGAAACCTCAGAACCTTCTGGTAATTTGTTAAAAACAAAAAGTAATAACATAATAATAATAATTGCAGCAATTCCAACATATACCATTTGTACACTACGCATATTATCAGCTACATCACCACCATGAGTGACTGATAAAAATAATGCACCACCAATAATCGGTCCTAAAAATTGGCCCACACCATTAAAAATCTGTGCAATATTAATACGGAATGCAGCATCTTTGTCACTACCTAATTTTGTGATATAAGGGTTGGCATTTGTTTCTAAACTACCTAATCCGCAAGCAAGAATGAAAAATGCACCAAGGAACATATTGAAACTGTATGCATTACTAGCTGGAATTATTAATAGTGCCCCAATAGCATAGAGCGCCAGTCCCATGATAATACCACCCTTAAATCCAAATTTTCTTGCCACTAAAGCAGCTGGTGTGGCTATTACAAAATACCCACCAAAATATGCAGCTTGTAATAATCCAGATGTTGCTTTTGTAATACCTAATTGATTTTGAAAGTTTTTATTCATTACATCAATTAAGCCATAACTAACACCCCACATGAAGAATAAAATAGTAACTAACCAAAATGCTAATTTAATATTACTAGCACTTACTTTTTTAGTTTTATCGGTATCCATAATGCACCTCCTGTAGCCAAGTCATTTAACTCAATGCTCGATCCAAATGCACATAACCACCATCAACATAAATCCATTGACCTGTAGTATGTGAAGATAGGGAGGAAATTACAAAAACTGCAGTATTTGCAATCTCTTCAATTGTAGTAAAACGTCTTTCAAATGGAATTTTATCAGTAATAACTTTTTTTCTTTCTTCTGGATTATCAAAAGTCTTAATCCAATTTGCATATAATGGTGTCCAACATTCACTTACGACAATCGCATTACTCCGAACACCATAAGGTAAAAAGGCTGCTGCCCATTCACGTGTCAAACCTAAAATAGCACCTTTTGCCGCCGCATATGCGCTAGTTTTCCCTTGTCCAGTTAATGCTGTCTTAGATCCAATATTTAATACACACCCTTTAGATTTTTTTAAATAAGGTAATGCCGATCTAACTAACTCATAATAATGTGTTAAATTCCCATGTAAGCTTTTTTCAAATTCTTGCCATGTAGTTTCTTCAATTGCTTTATTATCATTTGCACCTGCATTATTCACTACGGCATAAATTCCACCATATTTTTTAGCTACAGAATCAACAATAGATTTAATTTTATCAGCCTCATTTAAATCGATTTGAATAAATTCGTAGTTATTTGTAATAGCCTCCATCTCAGACGTAAATTCTTTTGTCAAAGGAGACCGCCCCAAAATAACTGGTATTGCTCCCTCCGCTGCTAGTCTAAGAGAAATACCACTACCAATACCACTGCCGCCACCAGTAATTAAAACAACTTTACCTTTTAATTGCAAATCCATGATACTTACCTCCTAAAGATAATTAATATAATAAATTTATACTGTTGTTGCTAATCGCCAAATAGAAAAATCATTTTGTTCATTTATTTCTGCTTTTGTTTCTCTTCCATTTCCTACCTCTACAATAAAATCTATTATTTCTTCGCCCATTTCTTGTATTGTTTTTTGTCCACTAACAACAACTCCGGCATCCAAGTCAATTGAATCATTCATATTTACATAAGTATCTGTATTAGAAGATACTTTTATTGTCGGAACTATTGGACTTCCTGTTGGTGTTCCTCTACCTGTAGTGAAAACGACTATATTACAACCACCAGCTGCCATACCACTTAATTGTTCTATATCATTTCCCGGTGTATTCATGAAAGTCAAGCCAGTAGCAGTAATTGGTTTTGCATAGTCAATTACTGAATTTACAGATGTATTCCCAGCCTTATAAATACAACCTAGAGATTTTTCTTCTATACTACTTAACCCACCTTCTATATTTCCTGGACTAGGATTAGCGCCCCTAATATCCGCATGTGAATCAATAACAGTTTGTTCGAATCCTTTTATAGTATCTAAAATTTGTTCTTTTACTTCAGAATTAATAGCCCTTTCTGCTAATATATGTTCAGCTCCAATTAATTCAGTAGTTTCTGCCAAGACAACCTTTCCACCATGACCAACAACGATATCGGAGGCAGCACCTAAACTTGGATTCGCACTCAATCCGGAAAAACTATCACTACCCCCACACTCTGTGCCTAATACAATATCAGCAAGACAGCCTTCACTTCTTTCCATGAGTAAAGCTTCATTCAACATATTTTTTACAATTGTTACACCTTTTTTTATACTCTCATTAACACCACCACATTCTTGTATATTAAAATACTCAACCTTTTTATAAGGAGTATGTTTTTTTATTTGTTCTGCTATAGATTTAGCTTGAACAACTTCACAACCTAATCCAACTACTAATACACTATAAACATTCGGATTTGTACCTGAACCAACTAATACATCTTGAGTTTGGCTCGCATCATAACTTAATTCACTACAACCATGTTGATGATTAAAAAAAACTACTTTTGAATCAGGTTTCATTACAACAGAACCATATTTAATCTCATTTGCAATACGTTCAACCACTTTATTGGCACAATGTACGCTTGGAATAATCAAAACATGATTTCTTAAACCAAAACTACCATCAGGTCGTCTAAATCCCGATAAAGTATAATTTTTTTTATTATTTAGTATTACATGATCTCTAATCCCATTTTGGCTAATTTCTTTTGTTTTTGAGTCTAAATCACCTCTACCTCTTTCTCCATCTATATTATGAATATGTACCCATTCTCCAGATTTAATATTTCGATTCGCAACGCCTATATGCGCACCATATTTTATAATTGGCTGCCCTTTTAAAATATCTTCGGTTGCAAATTTATGTCCTTTAGAAACATTTTCTTTTATAACTACACCTAAAGCTTTATCTCCTTTATTCAGTGTAGTTAGTGCTGTTCCTACATTATCAGAGTTATTTACATGAATTGCATTCATATTAACGTCTCCTTAAAATAATTAAACTTACATAATTTATCATCTTTATTAATCTTATAGTATCTCCATCGTTCGTAAATGTCAATATTATTCGTATATGCGAACAGATAATTATAAATAAAAAATAACATTTCAAAACTAACTATATTTGAAATGCTATCTAGTCTAATGGAACCCCTACTATTTAATTTTATTCTGTATTCAGATGATGTTATCTATTCAAATTTTAAGTAAAAAAAGATATTATAAATATTAAGAAGCAGATTATTTATCAAAAGGAATACCCGATAATATGAATATGAAATTACATAATCCAACGCTACGAGTTATAGAAGTAATTGAAACTGTTGCCGAAAATCAGTCTGGTCTTAGTTTATCTCAAATATCAAGCAAAATAAACTGTCCAAAAAGCACATTAATGCCAATTTTAAAAACATTATGTGAAAAAAATTATCTCTTATTTTCTGAAGAAACATTACTTTATACTATGGGAAAAGAGATTTTATTTATTAGTAGTATGTATGAATCAAATAATACTAGTTTAGATTTAATACAAGAACAAATGAAACGGTTATCTACAGAATGTAATGAAACTTGTCACTTAGGCATTCTAACTGGTAATGAAATTATGTATTTACTAAAAATCTCTACTACCAATCCGATCCAGTTAATCTCTTCTGTCGGTAAAAGGTTACCAGCTTACGCTACGGCACTGGGTAAAGCTTTATTATTCGATAAAAGTTTAAATGAATTAGAAGAACTATTTTCTAATCCATTTCAAGCATTTACAGCACAAACTCTTAAAACACCCATAGAACTATATAATAATATTCATAATAATAATAGTTTTACTTATGAAAACGAAGAAATTACTAATCATGCATGCTGTATAGCACTACCAATCCGAGAAGATGGAAAAATAGTCGCAGCCCTTAGCGTTAGCTTTTTAACATTCACAACATCATCTGAAAAAGTACTAAAAATTAAAAAGGAATTATTAAAATCAGCATCAATTATAGAACGAATAATTAAAAACAAAGGTTTTTCATATTAATTTAAACTAAAAAAAGGCGTAACACCAATGGTGTTACGCCTTTTTCGTATCTATAGAGTTTGTCATGAGAAGGAATTTTTCAGATACATATATATTATTAACGATCAATCAATTAGAACGCTGGGATAATAGCCCCTTTGTAATGTTCTTCAATGAACTTCTTAACTTCTGGAGATTGTAATGCTTTAGCTAATTTTTGGATAGCTGGTTTATTTTCATCACCAGGGTTTACGGAAAGAAGATTTGCATATGGAGAATCCGCTTTTTCTACGAATAAACCATCTTTTGTAGGATTAAGACCTGCTGGCAATGCATAGTTAGCATTGATTACAGCTGCGTCTAAATCTTGAATGGAACGAGGGATTTGGGCTGCCTCTAACTCTGTAATTTGGATATTTTTAGGGTTGCTAGTTACATCAAATGGAGTGTTAGTCAAACCAGTTGGGTCTTTCAAAGTTACAAGACCTGCACTTTGTAACAATAGAAGTGCACGAGCACTGTTTGTTGGATCAGATGGAATCGCTACTTTTGCATCATTTGGTAAATCTTTCAAATCTTTGATTTTTTGAGAGTAAATAGCCAATGGCTCGATGTGAACTGGGGCAAAGCTTACGAAGTTTGTGCCATGATCTTTATTGAAGTTATTTTGGTAAGGCACGTTAGCAAAGAAGTTTGCATCTACTTCATGGCTAGATAATGCCATGTTTGGTTGAATGTAGTCTGTAAATTCAATGATTTGAAGATCTACACCTTCCTTAGCCAATAAAGGCTTGATTTGATTTAAGATTTCAGCATGAGGTACAGGGTTCGCTGCTACCTTTAACACCTCTGCTTTAGAACTACCAGCACTGCTGGAACTTGCGTCATTTGTGGAAGAACCACAACCACTAATCAATAAGGACGCGCCTAGTACGGCCGTCGCTGCTAATGCTAACCATTTTTTCATGTAATCCTCCTATCTACGATGAACACCTACATCTATTGACGAGGACTCA
>ERZ773269.3127-NODE-3127-length-11416-cov-6.687968_pt1 | contig 11416 bp, 8 predicted proteins | sample MGYA00511958_ERZ773269 | MGnify/ENA primary metagenome ERZ773269 (study PRJEB29015, sample SAMEA2737761) | human gut metagenome | biome: human gut; feature: human-associated habitat; material: faeces | place: China | collected 2012 ... | reverse complement strand
GGTAGGAAAACTCTGCGGTTCCGTCTTTTTTGTTGGAATGGGTGAGATACCGAGTTCTAAAGCCATCAAACTGTAGCGTGATATCGGAAGCGTTTGGGTCAACAACAAAGAGAACAGTACCATAATCCAACTTCAGCGATAGTTCATCGCTGACCATCTCAGCAGAGAAGGAGAAAGTCAAGCCGTCTGAAGTGGAAACAGGAGCTGCGGGCTGTGTGGAGGAACTTTCGGCAGGTACTTCCGCAGAGGAAGCAGGAATTTCTGAGGAAGGAGAAATGGGCTCCACCGGCTGCACCGGGGTGGCCTTGGAGTGCTGGAAGAAAAAGCAGGCCAGCACCAGCACCGCCAGCCCGCCGCCCAGCACCATACGCCAGCGGGAATGCGGCTTGCGAGCAGGGGATGTCGGGGCGGCAGAGGCGCCTTGCGGGCTTTGCTCGTCCAGAATCTTGCGGGCGACCTCCTCCGGGTTGCCCAGCTCCGCAATGGCGCGGGCTTCGTTTTCCGGCCCGGCGGCGTCCAGATAATCCTCGTAATAACTCAACGCGTCCTTGCGCTCGGCCTCCGGTAAGGGAGCCAGAAGCTGCTCCAGCGCAGCAAGAAATGCAGTACGGGTCATAAATCATTCCACCTCTCTGAAAAATGTGTCAATGGAAGAACGGTAGCGGCTCCACTCCTGCGCGTAGGCGGCAAGCTGCGCCCGCCCGGCGGCGGTGATCTGATAATAGCGGCGGTTGCGGCCATTGAAGGGCGCATCGTAGACCGTGAGCAGCTGGTCTTTCTGCAGCCGGCGCAGCACCGGATACAGGGTGGATTCGCTTAGTTCCAGCGTGTGGGTGACCTGTTGGGTGATCTTGTAGCCGTAGGTACCTTCCGGCTCCTGCGCCACCACGGACAGCACAATGGCGTCCAGCAGCGCGGCACTGATGGGAAAACTCATGTGGGAACAGCCTCCTTTCGGCGTGGTCTGTTTCTATAATATTATATAGCATATAATATTACATAAGTCAATAGGAAATTTACCCTCTCAGTCTCGCTGCGCTCGCCAGCTCCCCCGAAGGGGGAGCTTTACTGCACGGACTGGCAGATAACAAAAAAGCTCCCCCTTTCGGGGGAGCTGGATGCGAACGAAGTGAGCAGACTGAGAGGGTCGAGCTTCTCAGTTTTCAGAGGAAATATCCTGTCCGAAGTACTTTTCGCTCAGGGTCTTTAAGGTACCGTCAGCGCGCAGCTCCTCAATGGCGGTGTTCAGCGCGTCCAGATAGGCGGTGTCCTCGCTCTTGAGCACCGGGATGGCCACATGAGAAGCCTCGGCGGTCTGTGCCACCAGCTTGAAGTCTGCGTCCGGGTGGACATTCAGGTAGTCGTAGAAGGAAACGTCGGCGTTCAGGGTGGCGTCAATGCGGCCTGCGGTCAGCAGCTGGATGGTCTCCTCCAGCGTGTCGATGCCCTGCACGGTAGCGCCGTAGCTTTCGGCCAGCTCCATGTAGGTGGAAGCCAGACTGTTGGCGGTGGTCTTGCCCTTCAGGTCCTCAAAGCTGTGGATATCCTCGTTATCCTTGCGCACCGCCAGCGCAGTGTGGATGTAGCCGTAGGGGGTGGTAAAAGCGTAGGTCTTGGCGCGCTCCTCGGTCACCTCCACGCCGTTGCACACCATGTCGTAGCGGCCGGCGTCCAGACCGGCAAACAGGCTGTCCCAGTCGCTCTCCACATACTCCGGCTCTACGCCCAGCTTTTCGGCAATGGCGCGGGATACCTCCACGTCATAGCCCACCAGCGTGTCGGAGGAATCATGGTAACTCCACGGCTGCCATGCGCCCTCCAGCGCTACCACCAGCTTGCCGCTCTTCTGGATGCTGTCCAGCTTATTCAGCGTTGCGGAACTGGCAGTACTGGCAGCGGTGTCCTTGGAAGAGCAGCCGGTCAGGCTCAGCACCCCGGCTGCGGCCATAACGCCCATCAGAGAGATAAAGGTTCTGCGTTTCATAAGTAAAAATTCCTTTCTGTCGTGAAAAATGCAAAAAGAGAAGTGGTTTTATTCCGTATGGGCGATCCTGCGCAGGAAGGCCCGGGTGCGCTCCTCCTTGGGGGATGCAAAGAACTGCTGAGAGGGAGCCTGCTCCACCACCACGCCGTTTTCCATAAACACGGTCTTGGAGGAAACGTTGCGGGCAAAGCCCATCTCGTGGGTGACCACCAGCATGGTCATGCCCTCCTCGGCCAGCTGCCGCATCACGCTGAGTACCTCGCCGGTCAGCTCCGGGTCAAGGGCGCTGGTGGGCTCGTCAAAGTAAATAATCTCCGGGTCGGCGGCAAGGGCGCGGGCAATCGCCACCCGCTGCTGCTGTCCGCCGGAAAGCTGGCGGGGGTAGTAGTCGGCACGGTCGGCAAGGCCTACCTTGGCAAGCATCTTCATGCCGATCTCATCCGCCTGCTCCTTGGGCAGTTTACGCGCCACGATGAGCCCTTCGGTCACATTCTGCAGGGCGGTCTTGTTGCGGAACAGGTTGTAGTTCTGGAACACAAAGGCGGTCTTTTTGCGCAGCCGGGCAATGTCGGCGCGGCCTGCATGGGCAAGGTCAAAGCTTTCGCCGTCAAACACCAGCTGCCCGGCATCGGCAGTCTCCAGAAAATTCAGGCACCGCAGCAGGGTGGTCTTGCCGGAGCCGGACGGCCCAAGAATGGCCACTACATCGCCCTTTTCCACGGTTAGGTCTACCCCGCGCAGCACGGGCAGCTCACTGGTGACCTTCCGCGCACCGGGGCGGTGGAAAAGGCCGGGTTTTGCATAGGTGCGGAAGGCTTTTTGCACATTGCAGATCTCAAGCATAGCCATAGGTGTGCACCCCCCTTTTTACTGGAAGCCGCGGGCGTTGAGCTGACGTTCCAGCAGCGCCTGCAGCTTGGTGATGACGGTACAGAACAGCAGATACACCACAGCCACCTCACAGTAGATGGGCAGAAAGATGTAGGTGCGGGCGGCTACCCGCTGCCCCGCCATGAACAGCTCTGCCACCGTGATATTGGACGCCAGCGAGGTGTCCTTGATCATACCGATGAGGGAGTTGGACAGTGCAGGCACAGCGGTGCGCAGCGCCTGCGGCAGTACGATGCGGCGCATGATCTGCCACCAGCTCATGCCCACACAGTACCCGGCCTCCAGCTGCCCCTGCGGTACGCTTTCCAGCGCACCGCGCATGGTCTCGGCGCAGTAGGCACCCTCGTTGAAGGCAAAGGCAATGACCGCCGCCGGAAAGGCATTCAGCATGATGCCCACGCTGGGCAGGCCGTAAAAGATGATGAACAGCTGCACCAGCAGCGGCGTGCCCCGGATGACCCAGATATAGAACCGGGCGATCTGCCGCAGCACCGGCACATTGGCGTACTGCACCAGCGCCACCGCCACCGCGATGATCATGGCAAAAAAGAAGGAGAGAAGGGTCAGCGGAATGGTCATGGTCAGGCCTGCCGTCAGGATGCGGGGCAGCGCCTCCACCAGCACACTGACCGTGCGGTTGGTTAAAAGTGCTTCAAACATCGTTTTTTCCTCAAAGCTAAAAAATGCACAAGCCGGCAAAGCTTTTGCCGACTAAGGCAGTATATACCTTAAAGTAGGGTCAAAGTCAAGAGACTGAATCACCAATCCCTACAAAACCTACCAGAATACTATAATAGCATGAAATGCCCCGCAGTGCAAACGGTTTGCATAAAACGTGTGATGTGACCGAAAAATTGCATGAACTTGTTAAATATTTGTGCAATGCGGCAGATGCTTGACGCTGTGGGTGCTTTCGTGTACAATGGTCATAGTAGTGCGCGGCTGCGGGGCAACGGCCCGGCGCGGCGCAAATCCACCGGCAGGGGCTTGCCCCTTGCCCGGTGCAGACACGGAGGATACGAACGTGAAAAAGTTTAGTATTGGTGTTCTGGGTGCAGGCACCTGGGGCATGGCTCTGGCACGGATGCTGACCGTCAGCGGCAACGATGTGCAGGTGTGGTCGGCTATTGAAGCCGAGGTGGATAACCTTTCCACCACCCGGGTGCACCCCAATCTGCCGGGAATGGTCATCCCGCAGGAGCTGCGTTTTACCAAAAGCATAGAGGAAGTGTGCACCGGCAAGGACGTGCTGCTGTTTGCAGTGCCGTCGGTGTTCGTGCGCTCCACGGCGGCCAAGGCGCGGCCCTATATCCGCTCCGGCCAGATCATCGTGGATGTGGCAAAGGGCATTGAGCCCGATACCTTATATACTATGACCGAGATCCTTGCCGACGAGCTGAGCCACGAGAACGGCCCCCGGGCGGTGCGTCTGGTGGCGCTCAGCGGCCCCACCCACGCCGAGGAGGTGGCGCTGGATCTGCCCACCACCATCGTTTCGGCAAGCCCGGATCTGGAGGCTGCCGAGGTGGTGCAGGAGGTGTTCAGCAACACCTGTATGCGCGTGTACACCAACACTGATATCAAGGGCGTGGAACTGAGCGGTGCTATGAAGAACGTTATCGCGCTGGGTGTCGGCATCTCCACCGGCCTTGGCTACGGCGATAACGCCCGCGCCGCTCTGATCACCCGCGGCATTGCCGAGATCGCCCGGCTGGGCGTGGCCATGGGCTGCAATGTCCAGACCTTTGCGGGTCTGGCCGGCATCGGCGACCTGATCGTCACCGCCACCAGTATGCACAGCCGCAACAACCGCGCCGGTATCCTGATCGGCAAGGGCGAAAGCCCGGAGCAGGCCGTGAAGGAAGTCGGCATGGTGGTGGAGGGCATCAACGCTCTGCCTGCCGCCATGGAGCTGGCCGAGAAGTACCATGTGGAAATGCCCATTGCCCAGACGGTGAACGCCATCGTCAAGGAGGGCATGAGCGCCAGCGACGCGCTGCGCAATCTGATGTCCCGCGACCGCAAGAGCGAGATGCCGCAGGGCTATGAGAGCGTGTGAACCTGAAATAATCGAAAAGAGGCTTCCGGAATGTCTACGGGCATTCCGGAAGCCTCTTTTATTTGGCGGGAGGTACAGCAAAATTATTAAAACTTTTTACAGAAAACAGACACAAAAGGGTAGAAGGTCGGCAAACTTTCTGCTATACTGGAAACGATAGAATTTTTGGTCAGTGCAGCCGGAACAGGGCGGCGGGCGCTGGCACTGCAAGAAGGAGGAATGAGAAATGCCCTCTACCTACGCACACCGCCGCTTTGGCGCAAATGTGCTGGACCATCTGCCCGCGCCGCTGCGGGAAAAGCTGGAGGCGCACCGGGAGCTGTACGATATCGGTCTGCACGGGCCGGATGTGCTGTTCTATTACCATGCGGAAAAATCCACCCCGGTCGCCGCGCTGGGCAACGCCATGCACGACGAGCCGGGCAGAACGTTCTTTGACCGGGCACGGCGGGTGGTGCACGAGGAAGCCGACCGCGAGGCGGCGCTGGCCTACGCGCTGGGCTTTGTGTGCCATTTTGCGCTGGACAGCACCTGCCACCCCTTTGTGGAACAGTTTACCCGAGAGAGCGGTGTGACCCACTGCGAGATCGAGACCGAGTTCGACAATATGCTGCTGCGCCGGGACGGCTATGACCCGCTGACCTTCTTTACCGCCAGCCATATCCACCCCAGCGCAGAGAACGCCCGGGTTATTGCGCCATTCTACAAGGATATTTCGGAGCAGACCGCGCTGGAAGCCCTGAAGGGGATGATCTTGGTGCATAAGGTGCTGCAGGCTTCGAACCCGGTCAAGCGCTGGGTGGTGCTGACCGGCATGAAGGTGCTGGGCAAGTATGATGGGATGCACGGCCTTGTGGCAAACCCGCAGCCGAACCCGCAGTGCACCGAGAGCAACCGCAAGCTGGATGCGCTGTACGCCAAGGCTCTGCCGCTGGCAAAGCGGCTGATCTTAGAGTATGTGGCAAAGCTGGACACGGACGAGCCGCTGGACGCTGCCTACGACCATACCTTTGGGGAATTTTAAAAACTGCACCGCCCGGCGGTGCAAGGGGAAAAGGGAAATACGATGAAAACTGAAAAATTCAAGGTGACACCGCTGGAGCGGGCATGGATCTTATACGATGTGGGCAACTCGGCCTTTGTGCTGATGATCGCCACGCTGGTGCCTATCTTCTTCAATGCACTGGCCGAAGCCGGCGGCGTGAGCAAGGTAGACTATCTGGCCTACTGGGGCTATGCAAGCTCCATCGTTACGGTGGTCACCGCCATTCTGGGACCCATTCTGGGCACGCTGGCTGACACCAAGGGCTTTAAAAAGCCCATCTTCATGCTCTGCCTTTTTGTGGGCGTCATCGGCTGCTGCGCCATGGGCTTGGCGGGCACATGGCTGGCCTTTCTGGTCATTTTTATCATTGCCAAGATCGGCTACTCCGGCAGTCTGGTGTTCTACGACTCCATGCTGGGCGATGTGACCACCCCGGAACGGATGGACATGGTGTCCTCCCGCGGGTACGCGTGGGGCTATATCGGCAGCTGCGTGCCCTTTGTGGTCTGTCTGGCGCTGGTGCTGGGCAGCAGTGCGGTGGGGCTTAGTCAGATGACCGCGCTGTCCATCGCGCTGGTCATTACCGCCGTATGGTGGCTGGTGGTCACCCTGCCGCTGCTGAAAAAATACCGCCAGATCAACTATGTGGAGGTGGAGCAGCACGCCATCCGCCAGAGTTTTGTGCGCATCGGGCAGACCTTGAAGCATCTGCCGCAGGACAAGCAGGTGTTCTGGTTCCTGCTGGCGTTCTTCTGCTACATCGACGGCGTGTACACCATCATTGATATGGCCACGGCCTACGGCACGGCCCTGGGTCTGGACACCACCGGCCTGCTGCTGGCGCTGCTGGTCACCCAGATCGTGGCCTTTCCCTCGGCGCTGATCTTCGGCCGGCTGAGCGCAAAATACCCCTCCAGCCAGTTGATCCCGGTGTGCATCGCGGCCTATACCGGCATTGCGGTGTTTGCTTTCTTCCTCACCCAGCAGTGGCAGTTCTGGGTGCTGGCCGTGATGGTGGGGATGTTCCAGGGCGGTGTGCAGGCACTGAGCCGCAGCCACTTTGCTAAGATCATCCCGGCGGAAAAATCCGGCGAATACTTCGGCCTGTTCGACATCTGCGGCAAGGGGGCATCCTTCCTGGGCACCATGATCGTCAGTGTGGGCAGCCAGCTCACCGGTAGTGCCAACGTGGGCGTGGGCAGCATCGCGGTGCTGTTCGTCATCGGCTTTGTGCTGTTCCGGGTGTCGTGCCGGACGGAACACGCCAAGCAGGTGTAACACACGTTTTTTCAAAAGGCTCCTCTGTGCATGCACAGGGGAGCCTTTTTGGGTTATTGTTTACAAACCGGCAATTGTGTTTTGGAACGGTGAATGATACAATAGGGCCAGACCAAAAACACAAAGGAGAATAAAGCGATGAAGCAGGTTCCCGGTTATACCCTCGTCCGCACAGAGGACTGCCCCGAGCAGCACGGTACCCTGACCGTGCTCACCCACGACGTGAGCGGGGCCACCATCCTGCTGGTGGAAAATGAGGACAACAACAAGGCCTTTGGCATCGGGTTCGGCACCTTCCCCTCCGATGACACCGGCGTTTTTCATATTCTGGAGCATTCGGTGCTGGCCGGAAGCAAAAAATACCCGGTCACCTCGCCGTTTCTGCAGCTGCTCAAGAGCAGCATGGCATCCTTCCTCAATGCCATGACCTTCCCGGATAAGACCGTGTACCCCTTTGCCACTCCCAACGAGACGGATTTCAGAAACCTGATGGACGTCTACCTGAACGCGGTGTTCTGCCCGCTGGCCATGGTGGACAGGGCTGTGTTCGAGCAGGAGGGCTGGCACCGGGATGCCGACGGCACTGTGAGCGGCGTGGTGTACAACGAGATGCAGGGGGCCCTTGCCACCCCGGACGCTCAGCTGCAGAATGCGCTGGAGCGTGCCATGTTCCCGGACACGGCCTATGGCTTTGTGTCCGGCGGCGACCCGGAGAGCATCCCGGCGCTGACCTATGAGAAATATCAGCGGGTGTACCGCCGCCACTACAGCGCGGACAACTGCTGCATCACCCTGTACGGCAAGATGGACATGGCCGAAAAACTGGAAATGCTGGACCGCGATTACCTGTCCCGGATGCCCAGGACCACCACCCGCCCCCGCCTGACGGTGCAGGACGAGCAGCCGGGCACCTGCGTGGAGCTGCCCTATTACACCGAGAATCCGGAGCCGGACGAGGTGCAGTGCGCACTGGCCTGGTACACCGGTGCCTTTGCGGACCGGGAACGGCAGCTGGGCGTGGAGATCCTGCTGGACGCGCTGCTGGGCACCAACAATTCGCCCCTGAAAGCGGCCCTGCTGGCCGAAAAGCTGGGCGCGGACATCGACATGGGCTTTGATGACAGCACCCTGCAGCCCACGCTGGAGCTGGTGCTGCGGGGTGCCACCGAAGAGAGCGCCCGCAAGTTTGCCCCGGCGGTGCGCAAGGCAGTGGATGACGTACTGGCCCGGGGCATCCCGCAGGAGCTGCTGCTGGCCTCGCTGAATTCGGCAGAGTTTGCCTCGCTGGAGCGGCCGGGCAGCCTGCCGGACGGCGTGCTGGACGCCATCAACGCTTCCACGGGCTGGCTGCACACCGGGGACCCCGCCCTGCTGCTGCACACGGACAAGCTGTTTGCCTCCCTGCGCAGCAAGATGGCGGACGGCTGGTTCGACGAGCTGCTGCGCAGCCTGTTTGCCCCGGCTCCGGTGCAGGTGCTGCAGGTGCCCACCCTGCCCAAGAAGCAGGAAGAGACACAGGCCCCGGCCCGCACCGACGCCAAACTGGTGCTGGATCATCCGCTGACCGTGGCCGACCTGGGCGAAGGTGCCCCCAGCGCGGCCGGGCAGACCGAGCAGGTGGCCGGTGCCACGGTGCTGCGCCACCCCTCGGCGGGCAGCCTGTACCTGAATTTCTACTATGACCTGGGCCATGTGGCCCCGGAGGACCTGCCGTATCTGGACCTGCTCACCGATGTGCTGGACGAGCTGGACACGCCGACCCACACGGCCCAGCAGCTGAACACCCTGCGCAGCACCTGGCTGGGCGACAGCCGCGTACTGCTGGACTTCTGGACCGGCCGGCAGGAGGGCGCACCCTGCCATGCCAAACTGACCATGAGCCTGAGCCTGCTGGAACGCAGCCTGCAAAAGGCCGTGGAGCTGGGCGGCGAGTGGCTGTATGACACGCAGCTCACCGGCCCGGCGGCAGAAGCCGCCTTTGCCCGGGTGCTGAGCCAGCAGAAACTGAACATGGAACAGCAGTTCATCCAGCAGGGCAACGCCTATGCGGCGGTCCGTGCCAGTGCCCACTACAATGTGGAGAACGCGGCCAGCGAGCGATGCAGCGGCGTAAGCTATTATCGCTTCCTGTGCGATCTGCTGGAAAAGGCCGACTGGGCAGGCCTTGGCGCAAAGCTGGAAACCCTGCGGGCCCAGGTGCTGCAGCACGCCCAGCTCACCGTGAGCCTGCACGGCTCGGAGCAGGCGCTGGACACCTTGCGCACCCTGCTGCCGGGCAGCCGGTTTGCGGCGCAGGAGCGCGACGCGGCGCAGCCCTATGTGGAGCCGCTGACCCCGCCGGTGAACGAGGCCTTTATTATTGACGGCGGCGTGAACTACGCGGTGCAGGTGTGGCCCATGGAGCGCCGCAGCGACCGCAAGGTGCTGGCCCGCGTGATGAGCTACGAATACCTGTGGCACAACATCCGCGAGGTGGGCGGCGCCTACGGCACCGGCATGCTGTCGTCGGACGGTGTGGAGTACCTGTACACCTACCGGGACCCCCACCTGACCGAGAGCTACGACACCTTTGCCAAGGGCCCAGCGGAGCTGGCCGCCCGCGATTACACCGAAAAGGACCTGAACGACCTGATCGTGGGTGCCGTGGCCAAGCTGGACACGCCCCGCAAGCCCCGCGCCGAGGCACGGGAGCTGGACCGGCAGTATTTCTGCGGCATCACCGAAGCAATGAAGGCTGCCGACCGCAAGGCCCTGTGTGCCGTGGACGCAGCTCTGCTCAAAGAGCAGGCCGCCGGTCTGGCCGATGCCATGGCTGCCGGTGTGAAGGTGACCATTGGCAGCAGGGACGCGGTGGAGGCCGCAGGCTCCCTGTTTGGCCGCGTAGAGACCCTGTAACGAAAACAAACCAATGAAGCCCCGGCACAGTGTGGAATGCAGACTGTGCCGGGGCTTGTTTTGTGCGAAAAATCAGAAGGCACCCTGATAGTATTCCAGCAGGATGCAGCCGGTGCGCAGGACATTGCGCACGGCGGCGTCATCCAAATCCAGCTGCAGCAGGGTGCGGATGCGCTGCAGCCGGTACACCAGCGTATTGCGGTGGATGAAAAGCTGCCGGGCCGTGGCATGGAGGTTCTGCTCCTGCAGCAGGTAGACGCACAGGGTGTGCAGCAGGGCGGTGCTGTGGGCCTGGTCGTACTCCTGCAGGCGGCGCAGCATGGGGTGGATGAAGGCCCGGAGGTTGGCGCTCTGGGCGATGGTGCGGACAAACACGTCCTGATACAGGGCCGAGGCGCTGCGGCAGCCCGCACCGCAGTGCAGGTCCCGGGCGGTGGCGGCGGCTTCCTGATTGAAGCGCCACACGGTGCCCAGCTGCAGCAGAGAGGGAAACGGCATGCTCAGGATCACGGTCTGGTCCATGCGCAGGCCCACCTCCTGCAATTTTTGCAGCAGCTGTTCCGGCTGGGCAGCGTCCCCGGTGCCGGGCAGCAGAAGCAGGAAGGCGGTTTCGGTCTGCATGAACCACCCTTCCGGCCACTCGTGGGCCAGCAGAGCCTGTTGATTCGTGCGGGTGAGCCGGTGCGCCTGCGACAGCGGGATGCTGGCCAGATAGAAGTGCGGGGGCGCTTCCAGCGCCGGAAAGCGGTGCAGCTTTTTCTGCATGGCGCTCTGCTGGGCAGGCTCACAGAACAGAAGCTCCTGCAAAAAGCGCTCTTCCGGTGCAGCCCGCCAGGCGGTGGGGGCTGCATGCACCAGATAATGCTGCAGCAGCTCCAGCAGACGCTGGGCCAGGACCTCGTCCTCCGGAGCAAAGGGGTGTTCCAGCTCAATGATCTCCAGCCCGCCGCAGTTGCGGCCATCGTCGGGGGCGACCACAGGCCCCACCATTCGACGGACGGGGCGGCCGTCCGGCTCGGTGTAAGGTACGATCTGCAGGCCGGTAAGGTTGCGGGCAGAAAAATTTTCGATCATGGCTTCGGCCTGCTTCAGGTCGTGATGCTGAGGCGCTTCGCCCTGCAGGATGCGGTCCCAACTGTCGATGCCGATGGGCTGTTCCGGCTCCATGGCCAGGGTGCGGAAGCTGCTGTCCACCACCAGCACCGGGTTGCCCAGCTCCTGCCGGGCGGCGGCCAGCAGGTCCTTCAGGCCGCCGGAGAGGCAG
>ERZ773269.3122-NODE-3122-length-11445-cov-6.177524_pt1 | contig 11445 bp, 10 predicted proteins | sample MGYA00511958_ERZ773269 | MGnify/ENA primary metagenome ERZ773269 (study PRJEB29015, sample SAMEA2737761) | human gut metagenome | biome: human gut; feature: human-associated habitat; material: faeces | place: China | collected 2012 ... | reverse complement strand
CATCCAGCACCACGCACTTGATGGTGGTGCTGCCGATGTCAAGACCTACTCTCACAGTTGTTTTTCCTCCTTGAAGGATCGTGCTCCCCTGCCCTGCCCCGATGCGTGCAGGGGCAAAAAACAGGGAGGAGCCGAAGAAACACTCTCCGGCCCGCATACGGGGATATTATAAACCAAATAGGCGGGACATTCAATCCGCAGGGTTTATTTTACACGTTAAAAATAGTAATTTCGATGCAAAAAGTTAAACATTTTGTGAATTTGCCAAAAGCGGCAGCCCATTTTTCGGCATTTTGGCAAAGGATTTTTACCATCCGCTTCTTGCATCGTTCCAAACGAAACTTTCCTGCCCACATTGATTATACTTTAACATAAAGCGGGTTCTTTTTGAAATTTTTGCTGGCTAAGATTTGGTGAAGAAAGATGGAAGATCTTGATGGGACGATCCTCCCGGGTGGTGTTCTCGGCAGTCTGGCAATGGCAGCCCTCTTCGGCGCGGGTGCAGCCAAGTGCATGGAAACGAATAGATTTTCTATTTTACAGTTTTCCCCGTTTTTCCGCAACGCTCAAAAAGGGCAGGCGCGCGGCCTGCCCTTTTGTGGTTCTGAGTTTTTATACGCGATGCTTTGACCGCAGCAGCAAGGTCTTCCAGCTGGGCATCTCATTGCGCAGGGTGTCCCAGGCAGGCATAGCCGTCCGGGTAGTGGCACGGATGGCCTCAAACGCCTCATCGTGGTAGTGCATCTCTTCCACGGCATGCATGGCGTGGTCGCTGGCACACAGGCGGCCCAGCGGCGTTTTCGTCATCATCAGCATCATTCTGTCCATCTTTTTGCGGCCGGGGGTGCAGGCCTCGTAGTAGCTGGTGTTCTCCGCGTCGTTTACCGGGACGCCTGCCGCCTTGAGCATCCTGCAGCCCTCCCACGCCGCGTCGAGCATGAGCTTGCGCTGCTCGGCGGTGGCCTTGGTCAGGTCGCCATTGCAGGCGTAGCAGACATAGCACACCGGCAGGATCAGGGCCAGGTGGCACTTGAGCCACTCGTCCATATCGCTGTAGAACGTCAGCTTGTACTTGACGCCCGCAAACGCCGCCTGCAGCCGCTGGCGGAATGTACCGGACAGCGGCGCTGTCGCGCCGCCTACCGTCATGCCAATGCCCGCGTGGACACTGATGACCTGGCCGTTCTCCCGGCGTCCGCCGTTGTTCTGGAAGCCGAACGCGATCTTATCCGCCGGGCGCTGCATGGCCTGCAGGACAGAGCGAGCATGGGGCTGGTTGCCTACAAACACAAAAAACTCGCTCTTGTTCTGCTTGAGGACGGGCAGGATCTCCGGCAGCTGGCCTGCCTGCACCGTGACAAACACGATGTCATAGCTTTCCTCCGGGGCCAGCGTTTCAATGGTCGGCACACGGTCCACAGTCGTTTTGAGCTGGGCCCAGTGGCGGATGGTGAGGCCTTTCTGGTCGATCCGCTCTTTCCACTCGCCCCGCGCCAGCAGAGTCACCGTGTTTTTCTCGTTTTGTGCCAGCCGGTGGGCCAGCTCACAGCCCTGCACGCCTGCACCGTACACTAAGATCCTCATGGAAACGCACCTCCTGCAATGAAAGATGGTTATTTATGGAACAACGAGCTCAAAAAACCTTTTTTCTCATAGGGATGGCTCTGGGCACCTTTGACGGTATAGCCTGTCTCGGCAATGGCCGCCTTGAGGGCGTCAATGTCCAGCTCCTGCTCCGAGAGGATGACCGTCTCGCCCTTGGTGTGGGAAGAGGTCACCTTTTTGACATCCGCCGTCTTGCGGACCGTCTCATTGACGTGGCTCTCGCACATGCCGCACATCATGCCATCTACTTTTAAAATCGTCTCGATCATCTGAGGAACCCTCCAAGAATTTTTTGCCTCTGCCGCAGCTTTTGCAGATTGCACAAAGGCAGCAGCTTAAATTTAGGCATTTTGTTAGCAGAAGCTAACCAGCAAACCAAACAAATCGCTGTCCGGAAGCACACCGGGCAGCGGCCCGCCCCGCGGCGGGATCAGAGCCTGATCTCTGCTTTTATCATACCACAGAGATGGGGAATGCGCAAGCGGTGCATCCAGGTCCACAGCGTAAAAAATCGTCTCTTGTCAAAGGCAGTGAAACGTGGTACAGTAAACGGGCAATCGCTTCCATTTTATCGGATATGATCTTACGAGGGGTTTTATGAAACAGAACAATCGTTTTTGCGTGCTGGCACTGACCGCTGTGCTGGCACTGACTCTAACCGCCTGCTCCGAGACGGCTGACGGCTCCGCCGCATCGGGCAGCACCCAGACCACGCAGCCTGCCCAGAGCACCGCCCAGCAGGACACTTCCGCCGGGACTCCCTCTGCCAGCCAGCAGACCGAGGTGCTGGACAGCCTGACCTCCTCCGAGCTGCAGGAACTCGTCTCCGGCAGCACCACGCTGGAGCAGCTGACCCAGCAGCGCGCCGAGGCCGCTGACCCCGGCACGGGGAGCACCACTGCCCTGCCGGAGTATGAGCAGCAGCTGCAGGCTCTCATCAACCAGCTCTACGCCGTCAAGGCCCGGGCCGAGAGCAGCCTGAACAACACCATCCAGTCGGCCACGGCAGAGTACAAGGCTCTGCCTGCCGCCAAGCAGACCAAGAGCCGCAAAATCGCCATCGTGATGGGCAAGGCCAGTGAGCTGAAAGCCATGGAGGCTTCCTGTGACAAAGAGGTGGACGACATCGTAAACCAGATGCGCGCCCTGCTGACCCAGAACGGCCAGAGCACTGCCCTGGCCGACGAGGCACTGGCTGCCTACAAGGCCCAGAAGAGCGAAATGGTCTCTTCCCTCACCAGCAAACTCTACGGCTGAGCGCCGAACGCGTTTCCCCTGCAATTTGTGCCGGAATATCCCCGGTACCCGTTGCAGGGGTCCTTTTTTGCCCGGAGAAATTCTGTTCCTGTCGGGCAGCCGCATTTTACAACTCCGGTCAGGTTTCTGTTCCACCCCTGCACGGTATCCGCTCCAAAATCATTGCCAGAGTTTTACTTCCGTTTGTAAATTTCGCCAATCTTTTGCATATTCCGGTTTTTTTTCCAATTTTGCTTGAATTGTGGGGACATACCGTTTAAAATTAGATGGGGTGTTAGAGCCTTTGTTTTTCTGCGTCAATTTTTAGAGAGGCGAAAGGCATGTTCCCACGTAATTTCAACTGAGAAAGGCGATGAGACAAATGGAAATGGAAGAAGAAGTGATCGACCTGAGCGAGCTGCTGCGGCTTTTGTGGAGCCATGTGCTGCAGATCGTGGCGGTGGGCCTTGTGGCGGCGGTGATCAGCTTTCTGGTATGCACGTTCGCGCTGACGCCCCGGTATCAGGCGTCCGTCAACATGATCGTCAATACCCGGCAGGATAACACGACGACCGTGAGCAACGACAACATCACCTCGGCAAAAAACATGATCGACACCTATGCAGTCATCATCAAGAGCAACCTCGTGCTCAACGATGTCATCCAGCGGATGGGCCTGGACATGACCTACAGCCAGCTGGCAGGCAGCATCACGGTGGGCAGCGTCAACTCCACCCAGATCATGGCCATTACGGTGACCAATGAGAACCCGGGCCTGGCGGGCAAGATCGCGCAGACGATTGCGGAGGTCGCGCCGGACGTGATCGTGGAAAAGGTCGAGGCAGGCTCCTGCAAGGCAGTGAGCGATGTGGAGATCGGCACCACGCCTGTCTATCCCCAGACCAAGAAGACCATGCTGCTCTGCGCTCTGGCCGGTATGGTAGCGGCCTGCGCTCTGCTGGTGGTCAGCCACCTGCTGCACAACTACATTGTAGACGACGAAGATGTTCAGAAGAAGCTGGACCTCCCTGTTTTGGGCTTTATCCCTGAGGTGTGATGTAAGATGTGGAATCCGTTCAAACCGAAAATTGAAAACTCTGACCCCGGCCAGCGCTCCCTGCAGCTGATCTCTCAGAAAGGAATGCCCTTTGCGTATGTGGAAGCTTACAAATCCCTGCGCACCAACCTGAACTTTCTGACCAGCTCCACCGGAGCCCGCGCCATTGTGGTCACCAGTACCATGCCGGAAGAGGCCAAGAGCAACGTCTCGGTCAACCTGGCCCTGACCCTGGCCGAAGACGGCAAAAATGTAGCCCTGGTGGACTGCGACCTGCGCAAGCCCGTGCTGCACAAATACCTGAAAGCCGGTCACAATGTGAAAGGCGTTTCCAATATTGTCTCCAACCAGTGCAAGCTGGAAGAGGCTCTGCTGCGGCTGGAACAGTTCAAGATCACGTTCCTGCCCGCCGGCACGCCCCCTCCGAACCCCTCGGAGCTGCTGGGCTCGGCCCGGATGCAGCAGATGATCCAGCAGCTGCGCGCCACTTTTGATTATGTCATCTTTGACGCGCCTCCCATCTCCATGGTGACAGACGCGGCGGTCGTCGGCAATCAGGTGGACGGTGCTCTGTTTGTTGTTCGTTCCAGCTACGCCCCGGCCGAGTCCGTGGAGGCCGCTGTCAAGAAGCTGAAAGACACCGGCGTAAAAGTGCTGGGTGCCGTGCTGACCCGCTATGACGCCAAGACGGCGCTCAAGGGCTCCAACTACGCTTACAACTATTATAGCTACGGCTACTCCTACAGTACCCCCTCCCAGACGGATCCGGCGGCATCGCAAGGCCCGGAAAAGCGAACGCACGCAAAGCCAGCCGAAAGGGTAACGAACCATGACTGATCTGCACTGCCATATCCTGCCCGGTATTGACGATGGTGCCAAAGATGTCTCGGTCTCGCTGGAGCTGCTCCACAAGGAGTATGAGGACGGCGTGCGCAACATCGCGTTCACCAGCCATTTCAACAGCGAGCGCACCACGGTGGAAGCTTTTCTGGAAAAGCGTGCCGCCGCCTATGCGCGGCTGACCGAGGCACTGAAAGAAGAGCCGATGGACTTCCGGTTCAAGCTGGGCAGCGAAGTTTACTTTTCTCCCAAGCTCTGTGAGCTGGACGCCAAGGCCCTCTGCATGGGCGACACCGCCTACATGCTCATTGAGTTTCCAACCACCCATAAGCCTCATTTTATCAAGCAGACCCTGTACGCTTTGCAGGAACAGGGCATCCTGCCGCTGATCGCGCACATTGAGCGTTACCCCTATGTGCTGGACGACCCCACCCTGCTGTATGAGTGGGTGGCCGCCGGTGCTTACGCGCAGATCAACGCCGGGGCCCTGCTGCAAGATGCAAAGCTCCGCAAGAAGCTCTGCAAATTCATCTCGTGGGGGCTCGTGCATGTGCTCTCCACGGACACCCACTCCCCGGACAAGCGCCCACCCCGGATGGCGGAGGGCATCCAGATGCTGCAGAAGACTCTGGGCACTGAGATCGCCGACCGGATCGTCCGCAACGGTGACGAGCTGTTTGACGACCAGGAGCTGGACATCATCTCCCCGCACCAGCCCAAAAAGATGCTGGGCATGTGGATTTGATCATCTTTTGTCTTTTATTGAAAATCCGATATTTTTATCACAAACTTTGGAAAAGAGGAATTTTATTATGAACTATCCTGTTGCTTATGCTGTCATTCCCGAAGAAGAAATGAGCTATATCTCCGGCGGTAAGGACCCCAATTACAAAGGTCTGTTCGACTACATGATGGGCGATTATCTGCGCGACACTGTCAAGAGCGATGTCCGCAATGCCGTCTGGAACAGCGCCAAGCAGAGCTCTTTCACTCCCCTTGTCAACTGGTTCAAGACTGTGGACGACATGGGCGTCATTGGTCATCTGGGTTATTTCTATGGCTTCTACCATCTGTGGGAGGCTGTCAAGGGTTACCTGGGCTAAATTAAATTTACGTATATGCAAAAGAAACAAATTTTTCAGCTCGTGCTTCTGGCTGTGGGCGCGGTTCTGGCTGCCGTGATCGGCTTCTGGCTCGTGCCGGTGAGCAATTACGTCAAGGCCCGCACGGCTCCGCTGGATGAGACCATCCTGGAAGCCGAAAGCAGCACGCGGGAGGTGGTCACCATCTCGGATACCGAACTTTCCCAGCTCATCAGCGGTGAGCTGACCCTGGATGCACTGGCCGACCTGCCCGGCGTCATCACCGTGGAGCCCGTCGGCACCACGGCAGGTGCCGCCCAGAGCGGCGGCGCGGCCAATCGCTCCCCTGCGGACGAGGCTTCCGCTTCTGCCATTGCAGAGAGCGAAGCTTCTTCGGACACTGCTTCCCGTGAGGCACAGGCCGATGCAGAAACGCCCGCCCAGACCAGTGCTGTCTCTGGCAGCACCGGAGCTTCCGGCAATGCCAGCATCTCGGAGGCCGCCTATGAGGGCGAAGTCAAAGCACTGGTCCAGCAGCTCTATGCTGTGAAAGGCCGGGCGGAAGGCGGCCTGAATGCCTGCATTGCTTCCGCCAAGGCAGAGTATAAATCTCTGCCGCCGGAGCAGCAGACCCGCAGCCGCAAAATTGCCATCTGCATGTCCAAAGCCGGCCAGCTCTCGGCCCTGCAGGCCTCCTGCGACAGTGAGGTCAACCGCATTGTGAGCCAGATGCGCTCGGTGCTCAAGGCCAACGGCCAGAGCACCGCCCTGGCAGACCAGGCCATGAGCAGTTACAAGAGCCAGAAGAGCGCCCGGCGGGCGGCTCTGATGAGCCAGCTTTACGGCTGAGCCGCCTTTTGATCACCCTTTGGAGGAACCAGCGTGGAACAACTCACATTTTCGCAGCACGTTGCGGCAAACGGCGGTTCCCTGCCCTGGCAGGACGCTGTGCGCCTGACGCTGCTGACCATCCAAACCATTTCGGCTCAGGCAGACCCGGAAACCACCTATATGGATGTCTGCCCGGAGCAGATCGTACTGAGCAAAGACGCCCGGGAAGTGCTCTCCTGCGGTAAGCCCCACTCCCTGAAAGAGTGGGACGCCGCCGATGCCGCCAACCCGCAGCTGCTGCCCTGGGAGTTTTGGAACGCCTGGAGTGCCCGCACCCCGGCTGCTCAGGTCTACCCGGTCGCGGCCTGCCTGTTCGGCGCTCTGAGCGGCCACCTGCCCATGGCGGCCAAAGCCCGGCTGAACGGTGCGGCGCTTCGCACCCTGCCCGACATCCCGGACGCGCTGAACAACGTGCTCCAGAAAGGCCTTGCTCTGAACGCAGCCGACCGCTGGCCGTCGCTGGAGGCATTCCGGGCGGCTCTGGTCGATGCCACCAAAATTGAGATCGCGGTGGATGACACTCCTGAAAAAACCGACGACACCCCCGCCCTGCAGGCAGGCCAGCTGGACCTGAGCAAGGTACGCACCGTCGATGCACCCAAGGGGCCGCAGGCGGTCTACAAACCCACGGCTCAGAGAAAATCCGTCAAGCTTGGCCCCCTGCTCCCGGTGGCTGTCCTCTCGGTTGCGTTCCTGGGCGGCCTGCTGGCCTATCAGTTCACCCTGCGGGGCACCCCGACGGCGGAAGAGCTCTTCCTGCCCACGGCAGCGGCCAAGACTTCCAGCAGCTCCAAAGCCGCGGAACCGGAACGTGAAGCCGCTTCCAGTGCGGCAGAGAGCGAAGCAGCTTCTTCCAGTGAGGCTGCTGCCTCCTCCCCCGCCGCCAGCGAAGCTCCGGCCAGCGCTCCCTCCACCAAGCAGGAGGAGCCCGCCAGCAGCGCGGCTTCTTCCAAGGCGGCATCCAGTGCAGCCAGCAGTTCCAAGGCCGCCAGCGCTTCCAGCAAAAAAGAGGAAAAGCCCGCTTCTTCGGCCAGCAGTGCATCCAGCACGGCTTCTTCGGAGGCTGCTGCCAGCTCCGCGGCCCCGGAAAACGTGACCCAGACGCTGACCCTTGCCGACGGCAGCAAGTTTGTGGGCAAAGTGGACGGCTCCAAGCAGACCGGCACCCTGACCAAATCCAACGGCGATGTCTATACCGGCACCTTTACGGACGGCAAGCTGGAGGGCAAAGGCACCCTGAAAACCGCCAGCGGCAACAGCTATGATGGCAATTTTGCAGGCGGCCAGCCCAGCGGCTCCGGTACCATGAAGTATGCCAACGGCAACACCTACACGGGCAGCTGGGCCGATGGCCAGCGCAGCGGCTCCGGCACGGTGAATTACGCCAACGGGGATAAGTTCTCCGGCAGCTTTGCCGCCGACCTGCGGGACGGCAGCGGCACCTACACCTGGGCCAACGGCACCACCTACCGCGGCACCTGGAAAGCAGGCGAAGCGCGGAAAGGCGGCACCTACAGCTATACCGATGCAGGCGTGAAAGAGGGCCTTTCCGCAGGCGGCAACCTGACCATGCAGGATTGAGCGCCCTGCCCTCTTGACAAATCGCCTCGGCTGTGATATCCTAAAGCTCCTAAAATATCGTGTGGATTTTTACAGTATCAAGCTATTTTTCGCCACACAATGGTGCAAAAGCCATTGTGTGGCTTTTTTTGCGTCCAAACCTCTGCAGCCCCCACCCGATGAAAGGAGATCTCTTCTGTGAACAACACCTTTATGAAAGAGCGCCCGGTCTTCCCGCTTTTGATGTCCATGGCGCTGCCCAATGTCATTTCCATGCTGGTCAACTCGCTGTACAACATTGTGGACAGCCTGTTTGTGGCCCGCATCAACGAATCCGCCATGACGGCCCTCTCGCTGGTCTTCCCGGTGCAGAACCTGCTCAACGCCATTGCCATCGGCTTTGGCATTGGCATCAATGCACTGGTAGCCCTCTGCCTGGGTGCCGGGGAGCACGAAAAAGCCGATCAGGCCGCTACCCACGGCATGGCGTTTTCCCTGCTGCACGGCATCCTCGGCTCGGCCATTGCCATTGCCATCATGCCGTCTTTCCTGGGACGCTTTACAACGGATGCCGAAGTGCTCTCCATGGGCCTGACCTATTCCCGCATCGTGTTTGGCTTTGCCACGGTCAACATGGCCTCCCTGGCTTTTGAGAAGATCTTCCAGTCCGTGGGCCGGATGAAAGTAACCATGGTAGCCCTCATCGTGGGCTGTGTAGGCAACATCATCCTGGACCCGCTGCTCATCTTTGGCATCGGGCCGTTCCCTGCCATGGGCATTGCAGGCGCGGCGCTGGCCACCGGTATCGGCCAGGCACTGAGCACTGGTGTCTACCTCGTGGTGTACGCTTCCACGGAGCTGCCCGTCCGGCTGCGCCGCGCCTGCCTGAAGCTGGACAAAGAGCTGGACACCCGGCTCTACTCCATCGGCATCCCGGCCATCCTCAACCTGGCGCTTCCCTCTCTGCTGGTCACGTTCCTCAACAGCCTGCTGGCCGCGTTCTCGGGCAGCTATGTGGTGGTGCTGGGCATCTACTACAAACTACAGACATTCCTCTACCTGCCCGCCAACGGCATCGTGCAGGGAATGCGTCCCCTCATCGGCTACAACTACGGCGCCGGGGAGCACAAACGGGTACGCCAGCTCTACCAGATCACCCTCATCCTGAGCGCCGCCATCATGGCAGCGGGCACCCTTGGCTGTCTGGCAGCCTCGGAGCCTCTCATGCGGCTCTTTACCTCTACCCCGGAGACGGTGGAAGCCGGAAAAATTGCTCTGCGGATCATCTGCCTGGGCTTTGTGGTCTCTGCCATCTCCACCACCTCTTCCGGCGCGCTGGAGGGTCTGGGCAAGGGCACGCAGTCGCTGGTGATCTCCCTGTGCCGCTACATCGTCTTCATCATGCCGCTGGCCTGGGTGCTCTGCCGACAGTTTGGCCCTGTGGGCGTCTGGAACGCGTTCTGGGCCACGGAAGTGCTCTCCGCCATCGTTTCCCTTATCGTCTACAAAAAGAGCGTCTGACACGTTTACAGTATGGCAAGGCAGCACTTGCAGGAGGAATCGTAAGTTTTGTATTCTTTCTTGCCTGTCAGGTGGGAACACCGCTTTTTGTATGGCTCTTTTACAGAAATCTCTATGATTCGGTAAAAGGCATTGTAACTGTTGTAAATCTGGCGCAGATTCTTGGATTATATTCTGCGTTTCTGTTTATTCTTGTGCTGACATTCACGGATGAGAGATGGCAGCTTGGTCTACAGCTTGCACATTTTGGAATACTTCTTGCAGTGTCGATACCGGCAGCAAAAATGTATGGACTGACAGGCTTTGCCTATGCGTCACTTGGTGCAAATATTCTGCGTGTGGCGGCTGTGATCATTCTGGGACTGGTGAAAGCACAAAACGGAAAGGAAAGTAAAGATGAATACAGGTGAAGTACTTAGAAGGACTGTTTTTAATCTGCTCGATGCCTCAAAGGGCGGCAAACTGCAGAAATTAAAAGAAGTGAATAAGCGGGAGATTGTGGAAGGTGTAACAGAAGAATATATGGAACGCCGCCTGAAGACCCTGCTCGATTATGTAAAGAAAAATTCTTCCTTTTACCGCAAACATCCGGAATGGAAAGAACTCAAAGATTTTCCGGTCATGACGAAAGGTGACTTTATTGAACATTATGATGAGGTTCTTGTAGACCATTATCAGGAACAGGGTAAACTTTACCGTCTGAGCACAAGCGGTTCTACAGGCACACCGTTTACGGTACTGTGTGACGGTGACAAAATGAACCGCATCAATATGAATTTTATCTCCTGCATGGAGCTGAATGGGTTCCGTATGGGAATGAAGCGTGGTGAATTCCGCGCGTGGATAAAGGGAAAAAATACGATCAGTAAGTGGAAATCTTTCAAAAATAATCTTATCATGGTGGATATCTCCAATATGGGAGATGAGTCTCTGGAAAAAATCTGTCGGGATATTGAGAAAAAGAAGATTCAGGTACTCGTTCCGTATTCAAGTGCACTGACTGCACTGACACAGTATCTGAAGAGAACGAAAAGAGACATCAGCCGCTGGCAGGTCGAAATGATCTATACAATGGGAGAGGCGCTTCCGCAGGAGACATATGATCTGGCAAAGGAACTGTTTGGTTTTACTCCGGTTCGAACTTATGGAAATAACGAGAATGGTTTTATTGCGGTTCAGCTTGGCGAAGATCCGGAATATTCCATCGATATGTTTAACTATTATCCGGAGATTCTTAAGATGGACTGCGATGAACCGGCAGAACCAGGTGAACTCGGAAGAATCGTTGTGACGGATTATTACAATAAGACATTCCCGATGGTACGTTATGATACCGGAGATACAGGAATGATGCGAATCGACCGGGATGAAAAAGGCCGCATCCATGGCAAATATGTGGAAATCTATGGCAGACGCGGATCTCTAATGTATAACACAAAGGGCGAATCACTGTCCATTCATGTGTTCATGAACACACTTCTGAAATTTGAGGGAGTGGTTTATCAGGCCAGATGCATCCAGTGGGGCGAAAAAGAATACGAACTGCTTGTCAATGCAGACAGAGAAAAACTGAATGTCGAGGAGCTCCTTGCAGCTTACCGCCACTATCTGGGCGAGGATGCAGAAATCCGTATTACTTATGTAGATGAGATC
>ERZ773269.3114-NODE-3114-length-11478-cov-10.379410_pt1 | contig 11478 bp, 15 predicted proteins | sample MGYA00511958_ERZ773269 | MGnify/ENA primary metagenome ERZ773269 (study PRJEB29015, sample SAMEA2737761) | human gut metagenome | biome: human gut; feature: human-associated habitat; material: faeces | place: China | collected 2012 ... | reverse complement strand
GTTTGGACGGTCGTTTCAGGTAAAGGTAAGGCAATTGTAGATGGCATGGAACAGGTGTTGAGCACTGGTGATGTAATCACGATTGCCGCAGGCTGTAAGCATACGGTAGAGGCTATTACAGCACTTGATATGATTGAAGTTCAGCTCGGTGAAGAAATCAGCGTTACAGACAAGATTAAATTCCCGATGGACTAATGCTGCAGAGGATAAATTAATGGAAATCATGAAATTGATTCCGACTGGTAAGGACTATCTGTGGGGTGGCACCCGACTCCGGGAAGAATACGGAAAAAAGATTGATTTGACTCCGCTGGCAGAGACATGGGAATACTCTGTACATCCGGATGGTCCTAGCTATGTGGCAAATGGAATCTATAAAGGACAAACGCTGGCGGAGGTGCTGACTAATCACCCGGAATATCTTGGCATAAAGGTGGAAAACGGAGAACTGCCCGTATTGGTAAAATTCATCGATGCCAAGAAAGATTTGTCTGTTCAGGTTCATCCCGATGATGCATATGCACGGAAACACGAAGGCGACAACGGTAAGACCGAGATGTGGTACGTCGTGGACGCTGACGAAGGTGCACACTTGATTTATGGCTTTCAGCACAAGGTGACCGAGGAAATTCTTCGGAAAGCTATTGAAACTGGAACATTGGATAAGCATCTGCAAAAAGTTGAAGTTCACAAGGGCGATACTTATTTTGTCCCGGCGGGAACCGTACACGGCATTGGAAAAGGTATTCTGGTGGCTGAAATTCAGGAAAGCTCTAATGTGACCTATCGTGTCTATGACTATGACCGTGTGGATAAGAACGGTAAAAAGCGTGAACTGCACTTTGATAAGGCTGTTCAGGTTATGGATATGAATGTTGAGCCGGATGTGAGCCAGAAACCGAGAATTGTGAAATACTATTCTGGCTGTTCTCGTGAGCTGCTCTGCCGCTGCAAATATTTTGAAACGGAACGGATTCAAGTCACAAAGGGCTTTGCCTTTTCTGTAATGGATACATCTTTTCAAGTGCTGATGTGTCTGAATGGATATGGTGAAGTACAGACGATGGATGTAGAAGATGATAATGATATTCCAGAAAGTGATGTGTATTTTGTAGGTAAGGCAATTCTGGAAGATAATTATAGTCCACCTCTCGATCACCATTAAGAATAAATTGAGGATCAAATTCTTCAACGCTCTTAAATACAGAAATGAACTCTTTCTTATAAAATGGTGCTTTTTCTATTTCAGGATTATTAGTAGCCAATTTTTTTCCCATAGCAATTGCTTCACAATACCTCAATGTATACCCATGTCCACCCTGTTGCATAATTTCTAACATACACCGAGTTTTTCTTATTCTTTTTAAATTTTCTTCATATGGCATTTGTCCACAATAAGAGATTTTATTTTTGAGAACCTGATTCTCTTTTGGCACACCGACAATATGGAAATCACATTTCAAGCCTGCGGCATCACACTTTTCAAAAAATAAAATAATTTCAGATAATCTATCTTTTAGCCTATAATAACATCAGTATCTTTTGGGCTATTATTGGATATTCACTTCAAATTTACTGTGATTTTTCTGGATATTCCGACATGGCGATCGGTATTGCTAAAGTTCTGGATTTTGATTTGGGAAAGAATTTTGATCTTCCGTATCTTGCCAAGAATCCGTCGGATTTTTGGCGCAGATGGCATATTAGTCTGTCCAGCTGGTTTAGGGATTATGTTTATATTCCTCTTGGCGGAGGCAGAGCAGGTAAGGGAAAGACATACCGTAATTTGTTTGTGACCATGCTGCTCAGTGGTATCTGGCACGGTGCAAATTGGACCTTTATTGTTTGGGGTGTGCTACACGGTGTCGGATCTGCAGTCCATAAGATATTTCGAGATATAAAAGGTAAGGCAGATAAGAGAACAAATCCAGTTGTAAGCTTTATATATATTGTGGGGAACTGTATTTTCGTAGCGTTGTTATGGGTGGTATTCCGTGCGGCCGATATGGGACAGGTAATGGAAGTGCTGTCTGGATTGTTCCGCATGACGGGTATCACTTATATAAATGTATATGTTGTGATTTATTTTGTGATTATCGCAGTTGTACATATTCTTGGTGTGATTAAAAATAATGGCCATGCTTTTGAAGTGAAATTGGATCTGGATACATTCAAAGGACAAATTATCCTGTTTACTTGGATATTCCTAATCATTGCATTTATGTATGTTGGTGATTCTGCGTTTATCTACGCACAGTTTTAAATATTGCCGTCCAATGGGCGGTTGCCATCCTAATCAACAGCCTTCACGCGGCGGATGGTGGGCGTATAAAAATACGGCAGATGGTTGACAATAGTTGCAGTAAATGTTGGGGCCTGCCCCTCTTAAGAAAGTAAGGAGAGATTATGAAAACAACATTACTTATCATGGCAGCCGGAATCGGCAGTCGCTTCGGAACAGGAATCAAACAGTTGGAGCCGGTGGATGCTTCTAATCACATCATTATGGACTACTCAATCCATGATGCGATTGAAGCTGGTTTCAATCATGTAGTATTTATCATCCGCAAGGATATCGAGAAGGAGTTCAAAGAGGTCATTGGTGATCGCATCGCCTCCATTTGCTCTTCTCATAATGTAACTGTTGACTATGCTTTTCAGGATATTAACGATATCCCGGGAACTCTGCCAGAAGGCCGGACAAAGCCGTGGGGAACCGGTCAGGCTGTGCTTGCTGCTAAAAATGTGATTGATACCCCGTTCATTGTGATCAATGCAGACGATTACTACGGCAAGGAAGGTTTTAAGGCTGTTCATGAGTATCTGGTGAATGGTGGTAAGTCCTGTATGGCAGGCTTTGTGCTGAAGAACACACTGTCCGATAATGGCGGTGTGACTCGTGGTATCTGCAAGATGGACGAGGATAACAACTTGACTGAGGTTGTGGAGACCAAGAACATTGTAAAAGCTGCCGATGGAGCAGAGACTGACGGTGTGGCTGTTGATGTGAACTCTCTTGTTTCCATGAATATGTGGGGATTGACTCCTGATTTTCTGAATGTGCTGGAGGATGGATTTAAAGAGTTCTTTGAGAAAGAAGTGCCGGGTAATCCTTTGAAAGCAGAGTATCTGATTCCTATCTTCATCGGCGAACTGCTGGAGCAGGGAAAGATGTCAGTGAAGGTTCTGAAAACCAATGATACATGGTATGGTATGACCTACCATGAAGATGTCGCAGCTGTAAAGAACAGTTTCAAGAAGATGCTGGAGAACGGTGTGTACAAGGCTGATCTGTTTAGTGATCTGTAAACGACGATGAAAGAAACGATTGATTTACTCGGAAAGATTATCACAAACATCCTGACTGTGCTATATGAGCCGTTTGGCTTTTCGCTTCTTCTTTCCTTTTTGGCCATGTTTTTCTATCTGTATGCGTATGAGCCTACCGCAGCAGGCAAAGGATGGAAGAGCGCCATAGTGACTTGGTATCAGAAATTTAAAGAGAGCGTGTTCTTTCGGAAGATGTTCTTACTGGTTTTCGTGATATCGATGATCTTGTTCCGAACGCTGCTGAATCGGAACCTGTGGCTAAATCCTTTGTCAAATGTCATGGGTGGCTGGGGCATCTGGGAGACCGTGAACGGCGAGCAGAAACTTACAACTGAGTGCATTGAGAACGTGATCATGATGGTGCCGCTCACCAGCATGGTTATATGGACATTTCAAGAGAAAGTGGGCAGTAGCTGGAAGAAGATACTGTGGTATAGCGGAAAGATAGCGTTCATTTTTTCGATAAGCATTGAGGTGCTACAGCTGTTTTTAAGGCTCGGTACATTCCAACTGTCTGATTTGTTCTATAACACAGTCGGTGGAATGATTGGCGGTTTAATGTACTACGGAATTACGAAGGCAAAAAAGCATCTGTAAAAGAATAGAATTATGTAGAATATTGGGAGCGTTGGCTCCCGATGCTGCTCGGATAATCACACACCTCTTCGTGGTGAGCAGCAGGCAACGATCTGTGATCGGCAGAGATGTGATAACGAATAAATGTAGAAAAACAAATAGGTGCTATCATTATGGACGATGTTTTGAAACTTGCAAAGGATTATTCGAAAAAACGTCATTTAGACCTTCTCCCGCGTGGTAATGATAATATTTTGGAAAAACTTGATTATATATATGATGAAAATTGGGGAAATCAAGGCGTACCTTATCCATATGAAATATTAACGTATCTGTTTGATAGCTATTATGTTTTACCCGAGAGACCAGATTTGGCAGCACTGTTTTGCTGGCAGGCAATTAACCATTCATATTACGTTCAGCAATTAAGCGATAACAATGTAGGTTTCTGTCAGGACACAAGGGGTATTGAACTTGTTCGAGATGCGATTTTAGTTGACTGGAATAATAAATATAAAGCAATTTTAGAGCCTTTTTTGAAAAGGATGCCAGATAAAACATTTCATTATGTTGCATCGTATATGCTTAAAGGGTATGCGATGGAAAAGAAGGGAATAGCAGAAAAATATGGGGCCACTTCGTATAAATCGTTAAAACGAAAAATTCCATCGCTATTAGATATTTTGGATAATGCGTATGGAAAGTCATACTGTCAGATTTCCAATCCGACACTTGTTAATAATGAAGTGGATCTTGGAATTACTAATGCAAATAAAGGAAAGAGTCGAGCCATAACACATAGTTTTGGAATAAAATTAAGAGCGCTCATGCTAGGAGAAGAAGTTGAGATTACATTCTGTGATGTGCAAGGAACAAAGAAAATATACAAATTCACAGAAGTAGAAAGAATGTCGTTCGTTCTTTTTGGTATTCTCTATGCTTCTCGTTGCAATAATTTCCATGGTAATGTTGCGGCTCGAATGAACAGCATCAATGCAAACAAAGATACATTTAAAATGTATACAGATATGTTTTTGACAGAGTATATTATTTTAGCAATCCATCTGAATAGCCAAGGTGCTTTATCGGATGTGGTACTGAATAAGGTTAAGAAAAATGCCAATTTGATGATATGATAGATATTGCTCGTAGACTCGCAGAGTGATATACTTGAGCTATCATAATAGGAAAGAGGTTATCACCTATGCCCAGAACTAAAGGTAGCAAGAATAAGCCCAAAACTGTGACTGCTGATTTCGCAACCCAGATTGCAGAGAAGCAGGAAACTATTGCGGCCCTGAATACTGAGGTCGCATCCATCACCGCAAACATTGACGCTTTGAAGGCTGATCTGAAAGCGAGGAAGGCTGCTTTGAAGAAAGCCGAAAAAGAAGTGGAAATGCTGGAAGCAAAAAAGGAAAAGGCAGATGCCAAGGCTGCTGAACAAGCAAAAAAAGCAGAAGCGGAATCCGTTCTGAAAAAACTGCTTGCCGAAGGCATGAGTGCCGATGAAATCCTCGCTAAACTAAAATAACACGAAAAACCCGTGATGGACAGGCATAACGTGCCGTTCATTACGGGTTTTAGGGTTATAAGAACATAAGTTCATCCGGCGGCCACATCAAACTGAAAATGTGCCGGAAGGTTGAACTGCTTGATAAACGCATGGTGCTGGGCGTGATAGTGCCGTAGATCGTATCCCAGATGATGCAGTTCAAGAAGTTTCACCAGCACCAGATTAAGGTGAATCCGTTTGGCTGCGGAGATTTGCGCAGCATCCAGCCCGCGCTTCGTCATTTGATAGACTTCATCACTGTCCAGCATCAGGTGGGATGTGAAAGCGTTATGCTCGTAAAGAAGGATGTGCTTGTCCTTAATGGTCAGAAACTTGTTCAGGGTATGCAAGTCCATAAGCAGCTGATGCTCAAGATAATGTCCGAGGGCATAGCCGCACACCATCTGCTTTGTCTGTTTGTCCAGCTGGCGATTGATAAGGATCAGTGGCTTATCAAAATAGAGTGAAAGTAAACCCAACATATCTTTAATGCGAGATGTTTCACTGATGTCTAGGCTGCAACTGCGCGCAATCTGTTTGATGTTGCGAGTTCCAGCATTTTGGACAAGTTCGTTAGCAGCTTGGTGAATAAATGCAGAATCCATAATGTGATCTCCTTCCGGGGATGGCATAGTGAATGGAACAGTGGTTTACAGGTTCATTATTCGTTCCTTTTCTCGTTTTTGTTCTCGGTACTTAAAATAGGCTTTGTGCATTTCATACATGATGCCGTCCATATCCTGTGGAGTCAAATTTCCGCTGGCAAATAGCTCAGTAAGCTCAAATGCGAGATGCTGGGCTTCTATTTTGCCCTTTTTTCCGTAGGCTTCGGCGGCACGTTCGATAAATAAAGACTGATCCGGCTGTAAATAGGTCAGAGGTACATGGAATATATCGGCCATCTTTTCAAGCATTTCAATACTGCGAGGGTAGCGGCCATCACGCTCCCATCCGATGATCGTTCGTTTGTTGATACCCAGACATTGTGCCAATTCGTCCTGTGTTAAAGAATGTTTCTTTCGTAGATCGCGAACTTTCTCTCCAAATTTCATGCTTGCAACCTTTCTATGGAGTAGTTATCGTGCTGTAACAATGTGCAATGGAATTTGTAAATATTCAATCAGTGAGATGCAATAAATTTTCACATTTTCCTCTTGACACGGCGACATGACTTGCTTATAATATATGCTATATTCTATCATCTTTTGAATTATTATACCGTAAAAATCGTAAATATGCAAGCCGAAAAAGGTGAAAAAAGAGCGGAAGTTCAAAAGGTGAAATTGAATAGAAGAAAAAAGAAATTTAAACCAACACAAAGGAGGCCGTGAGAAGATGAGCAACGGAGAACATGAAATCCGCACCCCAAAGGGGCTGCGGATCGGGAATCGCAGTGTCGTTGATGGAAAGAATATGCTTCAGATCAAGCGTGGTGGCTGTGAAGATTATATTTCTGCTGAATCTCTGGTGGAGTGTATTCACGGCCTTCCCGTGAAGAGTATCGAATTTTTTACAGCAGAGAACCAACGGAAAGAAGCCTGAAGCAGAGTGCTTCATCGGACACTGAAAGCGCAGAGGTGGAATCTTAGGCGGCACTTAGTTAGCCGACCAGCTCCATCAGACGTTCTTTTGGGTCTACAATATAATATCTGTTTGTTTAGAGCGATACCGTAGCAATATGTGATATAGGCCGGAACAGAATGAGCGAATGCAGCGCAGCAGTGCGCCTGCGAGTAACTCATCCTGTTCCGGCTTTTTTAATTTTTTTTCAAAAATACCTTGCGAAATGCCCTTCCAGCAATTCTATATATGAGAGACTAAACATCACACCTTAAAAGAGAATCATGAAATAGCGATGCAGCAGGAGAAGTCTTAGACTTCCCGTTCAAAAAAAAACGGGTAAGTCTGGGACAACTTTTGCTGCATTTTTTGTTTCAGACCACCCGCAGCCAAAAGGCAGAAAGGTGGACATTATGATGACATTCAAGGAACTGAAAAAGCTTGTTAAACTTCCTTTGTACAAGGAACAGCGTGTTCCCACCGTGAAGGCTCTTGAGGAATCTGGCGTGTCGGTGGTAGCCGAGAAGATTCTGGAAAATCATGGAAGCATCAGTGTCTACCAAAATGGTTATGTGATTTACAGGGCGCATAAAAGAGTGACCGTTTTCTCGCTTCGTAACTGCGTACATTATAAATATGATGCATTGGAAGGTGCGGGGCATCACATTGAGGAAGAGGAATTTGATGAATATGAGTGGCACATCCGGCTGGTTCTGGAAGGCGAGGATCGTATTTTCATGAATTACGAAATCATTCAGGGAAAATGGATGCCATCCCGTGAGGACAGGGAGTATAGGGAAGAAATCCTAGAGGGAGTCGATGAAGCAGTGAGTACACTGGAAAGAATGATAAGTGAGGAAAGAGTGGAAGAGCTGCTCTCTACTTTGACTGATTTGCAGAGAAAGGTCGTCCACACTCATCTGTTTCATGGTCTGTCTTTCACAGAGGCAGCGAAACACCTTGGCATGACCCGCCAGAATCTTACCGGAATTTATAACGCAGCAATTTACAAGATACAGAAAAAGCACTTCCGGGCATTGTGCAGCTGATAACCTATACATAATCAAAAGATGAGCCGTCCAATCACAGAAAACACTCTGAATTGGGCGGCTCAAAAATTTTTTTAAATTTTTTTTTAAACACCTTGCGAAATAGACCTTCTCCGATTCTAGGAGTGAGAGGACACAAAAAATCTCCATCCAAATCGGAAAGTTCATAAAAAGTTCAAAAACTTTTTTAAAAACACCTTGCGAAATGACCTTTCTCCGATTCTAAGGATGAGAGGACAATACAAAACCTCTCACATGAACCTTGAAAATTGAATAAGCCATCCCAGAGAGATACTTCTGATACTGAATGTGCATCCTGCGTGTCTTGTCAGAGAAAACGCCGCTGAAATATGGGGTAGGAACGGGCTGGGGCAGAATGGCAAAGCTCAAATAACAGCAGATACAATGCGGCGGAGTGTCGAAAGATGCTCCGTCGTAGGAATGTACTGTTATTTATAATAGTGCAAATCCAGCAAGAGGGGAGGTGATGAATCTACATGAAGTACCCGTATTTCAGAGGTCTGGAAGCAGACCGATACAGTTTCTACCGTGTGCCGAAAGCACTCATCAAGGTAGACCTGTTTGAAAAGATGTCCGGCGATGCAAAGCTGCTTTATGCAGTCTTGCTGGATCGGATGAATCTCTCGCTTAAAAATGGTTGGCAGGACGAGAATGGAAATGCCTACATCATCTGTACGATAGATGAAATCATGGATTCGATTCGATGTGCCAGACAAAAAGCGGTCAAACTGCTGGACGAGCTGGAACACGAATATCAGCTTATTGAGCGGCGCAGGCAGGGCTTGGGAAAGCCGAACCTGCTCTATGTGAAAGACCTCTATGCGGGACTTTCACAATCGAACTACTGGAAGTATGAAAATCAAACTTCTGGTGGTTTGAAAAGCGAACTTCCGGGAGTATGGAAATCAAACGGAAGTAAGACTGATATAAATAATACTGATAGTAGTGAGACTGATCTAATCTATTCTGCACAATCTGGTGAAAACATATCCGGGGAGATGCGGGAAGATGAAAGGTATCGCTTCTATTTTCAAGACAAGCTGGAAATCCCAATCTTAGAGAAGAACTTCCCACATGACCGGGAAATCCTGATGGAGATTCTGGAACTTCTTGTGGAAACCGTAACCAGCAGAAAGAAGTTCCTGCGCATTTGCGGGGAAGAAAAGCCGAAAGAGGTGGTCAAAAGCCGCCTGATGAAGCTGGATTCCATGCACATCCAGTATGTAATGGAATGCCTGAAAAGCAATACCACGCAGGTACGAAACATCAAACAATATCTGCTTGCCACACTGTATAATGCTCCGACCACGATTGACAGCTATTACGCTGCACAGGTCAGACGTGATTTCGGATGGGGCGGCAGAAGCAATTAAGGAGGACGATGCAATGAGCGTGTTTTTTATGGATTTTGATATGGCTCCCTCGGTGATCTGGGCGAGAGACTTGTACGACCAGATGCAGATTCGGAGTGACTTCCGCAAGTGGTTCCCCCGGATGTGCCAGTATGGATTTGTGGAGGGCCGGGACTATGAGTTCGTTCCCCGTGTCCGTCCGCAGGATGAGGGCGGGCGCACGGTGCAGCGGTATGTGAAAGACTACCGGATCACGCTGGAGATGGCAAAGCAGTTGTACAAGCTCCATCACTTCCACAAGAACGACTGTTTCCACAGCTGCGAAGGACAGCACTGTATGGGAACGGATCACTGGATGCAGGCAGTCATTGAACTGCTGCATCAGCACAAGTGCAAAAGCCACGCGCCGCCGAAGCGTTTTTACGAATCACAGCCGCCCGATTCGCTGGTGACAACGACACAGATCGCAAAAGAGTACGGCTGCGGTGCAAAGGTGTTCAATCGTCTGCTCCATCTGCACGGTATCCAGTACCGGGCCAATAACCAGTGGGTGCTGTATGCAAAGCATCAGGATAAGGGATATACTGCAAACCTTGTTTTCCGGCTCCATCGGAGTGATGGCAGTGCAGTGGAAAAGCTGCATACGGCATGGACGCACAAAGGCAGGAAGTTCCTGTACCATGAACTGAAACGGCGTGGGATTCTTCCGATGGCAGAACAGGAGGGGTGAGCCTATGAACTTTACGAATAGCCCGTTTGAACGTATGATGCGCCAGCGTCCGGGGACGGACAGCGACCATCCCTGCATTTCCTGCCGGCACCGCAGGGAGTGCGGCTACATGATGCACCAGTGCAGAAAGAAATTTCGTTCGGTCTTTGGCGATACGGCTCCCCCGGTATCAGGCACAGTCAGTGTCTGATGCCGTTTGGATAAAACTATAAACCGGAAAGGAGGGCGCAGGTGCAGGATGAAGTAAACGAAAAAACGATGGCATTGTGCATCAAAGGCGGAAAAATCTCGGCACAGATTCTGAAAGCAGCATTGACAAAGCTGTTGGCAGAGATCGAGAAGAAGAAACAGCAGTCGAAGAAGATGGGAGGGCAGAACCGATGTAAGAGAGGAAAGCAGAGCATCAAGAGCTTGCAACAGAGCGGCGCACAGCTTACCAATATCGTTGTCACAGACAATAACATCAAGTCGTTTGACCGGGTAGCTAGGAAGTACGGCGTTGATTATAGTCTGAAAAAGGCAGAAAAAGAGGGCAAGACCGAATATCTGGTCTTTTTCAAGGCAAAAGATGTGGATGTTATGACGGCGGCATTCAAGGAATATACCGGAGTTTCGCTGAAAAAGGAGCAGCGGCAGTCCATCCGCAAGAAGCTGGAGCAGGCAAAGGAGCGTGTTGCCAAGCATCGTGAGATCACCAAGGAAAAGACGAAAGACAGAGGGCAGGTGCGATGAGCCAGAAAAAGAAAACGACCGCACAAAGCAAGCGTCCGCGCAAAGCCCCCTCCAACCAGACAGGTGGAACGGCATGGGGCAAGAAAGCAGCGGCGGCAATCAGCGGAAAGATGCAGTCGGCAGATATGAAAAAGCTGATCCTGCTGAATTTTCCTTACATTATCGCCTTTTACATGGTGGAGAAAGCCGCATGGCTGTACCGACACTGTAATGGCGATACCATCGTGGACAGGCTGATGGTTCTTTTTATGAACTTCGGTCTGGCCTACAAGAGTTATCTGCCAAGTGTCCATCCGTTCGACTTGCTGGTGGGTCTGATCGGTGCAGCAGCACTGAAAGCCGTGATCTACTTTAAGGGGAAGAACGCAAAGAAGTATCGTCAGGGAGAGGAATACGGCTCTGCCCGGTGGGGCAATGCCAAGGACATTGAGCCGTTCATGGCTCCTAAGTTTGCCGACAACATCATCCTGACTAAAACAGAACGGTTGATGATGTCCAACCGCCCGCCTGACCCCAAGAACGCCCGAAACAAAAACGTGCTGGTGGTGGGCGGTTCCGGCAGCGGCAAAACCC
>ERZ773269.3109-NODE-3109-length-11489-cov-31.659349_pt1 | contig 11489 bp, 8 predicted proteins | sample MGYA00511958_ERZ773269 | MGnify/ENA primary metagenome ERZ773269 (study PRJEB29015, sample SAMEA2737761) | human gut metagenome | biome: human gut; feature: human-associated habitat; material: faeces | place: China | collected 2012 ... | reverse complement strand
GATGATTTTGGAACGGGTTATTCTAATTTTCATTGCATACGCGACATGAATCCCAGCTATGTGAAAATGGATAGGGATTTTACTGCAAAGGCGATGAATGATGCAAGAGATTATGAATTGTATAAAAACATCATTCCGATGGTACATAGTATTAATGTCAGGATATGTGCAGAGGGCATTGAAAAAAAAGAATGGAGCCTTAAAATGAAAGAAATGCAGGTTGATTATTTACAGGGATACTATTATGGCAGACCCTGTGAAAAAGAACAGTTTATTCAACGATATAAATGTTTATAACAGCCGCAGGCTTTTTGACGGATCATCTGGTACACAAAAAAATTAAAAAAATTAGCACTCACCTATTGACAGTGCTAATAATAAGTGCTATAGTACAACTAGAACAAAGGAAAGGAACAAATAAAGAAATTGAATTTGTTTTAAAACATCCCGGTTCCAGAGTAACAGGTAAATGAGCAGCGATTTTAGAAAAGGAGAGATGACTTATGTTAATGCCTAGTATTTTTGGAGAAGATTTATTTAATGATGATTTTATGAATGGATTTAAGTTCCCGGATGTAGACAAGGTTCTATATGGTAAGCACGCTTCTAATGTTATGAAAACAGATGTCAGGGAAACGGAAAGCGGTTATGAAGTAGATATTGATTTGCCGGGCTTTAAGAAAGATGAAATCAGTGCCAGCCTTGAAAATGGCTATCTGACCATCAGTGCTTCTAAAGGTCTTGACAAAGATGAAGAAAAGAAAGACGGCAAATATATCCGCAAGGAGCGCTATGCCGGCGCAATGAGCAGAAGCTTCTTTGTTGGTGAAGACCTGACACAGGAAGATATCAAGGCAAAATACGAGGACGGTATCTTAAAACTTTCTGTTCCAAAGAAAGAAAAGGCACCGGTCAAGGGTGATAAGTATATTGCCATTGAAGGATAACCTGTAACTGTAAATTGTGACTGTACAACTTATAAGGCATTTTGATGAAATGTCAAAAATGCTGATAAATAACCCTATATAATAGGTAGAAAGACTCCACAGCCGGAGAAATTCATAGGCTGTGGAGTCTTTTTATTTAATACAAAACTGTCAGGGGCAAAAGCCTAAAATCATTGCGGTTGTCAGGTGCAAAATATAGTGGAAGATTATGAAAAATACGAACAAAAATATGTGATACATGCACAAAAAATTAAAAGAAATACATATAAAAATAGCAATTGCGCACAAAAATAAAATATGATATAATAATGGAAACTAAAAAATAAAAAATAGTTTCCAACAAAAGTACTACACAAAACACAAACGGAGAAGGAGGGAACGATGAAAGAAAGTATACAGGAACAAAAACTGCAGCAGAAGATTTTAGAGGGTACGATAGAAGCCTTTAATCAAAAGGGATTGAAATTCACCATGGATGACCTTGCAGGAATCCTCGGCATGAGCAAGAAAACCATATATACGGTCTTTTCAGACAAGACTTCACTGTTTCTTTCCATGGTTGATTACCTGTTTGATACGATAAAGGAAAGCGAGCGTGCCATATTGGAAAATGAAGCATTGTCCACAGTGGAGAAAATCAGGGCAATTCTCGGTGTCATGCCGGACAGCTATAAAGACATTAATTTTGCGAAGCTGTATCTGCTCAAGGAAAAATATCCTGAAATATACACAAGGGTAGAACAGCGGCTGGAAGGCGGCTGGGAAATGACGATGGGACTGCTGGAACAGGGAATAAAAGAAGGATGTATCCGTCCCGTGAATTTATCCATTTTTAAATTGATGATGGAAGCCGCACTGGAGCAGTTTTTCCAGCGTGATATTTTAGTCAACAGTGGACTTTCATATACGGAAGGGTTAAGCGAAGTGGTTGGCATTTTACTGGACGGAATCGAGAAAAAGGCATAGAAAGGGGCAAGGTTATGGAAGACAAATCAAAAATGATTTACGGCAATGAAATCGGCCGCAAGGCATACAGAAATGCCATTCATTCTAAGAAAAAATTTATCAAAAAATATGGCGATGATACCGGCACAAAATATCCGGTGCGGCTTCGTAAAAATGCGGTGCTTGGCGATACGCTTGAGGATCTGGTTTTCCGCAATACATTCCCGTGCCGACTCACCGTCAGTGACGGCATATCGCGCGCCGCTGTGGAGCAGACCGTGGTTTCGCCCGGTCGCGCCCGTGGCAATATCGTGGCGTTCCAGAAGCGTGACGCTTAATCCGCGAAGGGCGCAATCGCGAGCGATACCGGCGCCGGTGGCACCACCGCCAATGATAATCACATCGCTGTAGCGAGGATCGTGAATTGTCATTGTCTTCCCTCAATGTTCGTTTTTTTATCATTTAGCCACATGAAAACTGTGGTTTGTTTGATTTCGAACATAAACGCGCGAAATTCGAAAGTGAAACGTGATTTCATGCGCTTTTTTGCGCATTCTGTCATATTTCTGTAACAATCTGTGCGTTGATTCACAGTAACAATCACCATGATTTCTTAACATCCCCGGCTCTGGAATTCAGGTGCGAGCCACCTGCTCATTCAATTCAAGGCCACGGAGGCTGTCATGCTCAGTATTTTCAAACCCGCGCCGCATCGGGCGCGTCTGCCAGAGGCAGAGATTGATCCGCTATACCGTCGTCTGCGTTGGCAAATTTTCCTGGGGATCTTCTTCGGGTACGCGGCGTACTATCTGGTGCGTAAAAACTTTGCGCTCGCCATGCCGTATCTGGTGGAGCAGGGCTTTTCACGCGGCGATCTGGGGTTCGCGCTGTCGGGGATCTCTATCGCGTATGGTTTTTCCAAGTTCATTATGGGGTCCGTGTCGGATCGCTCGAATCCGCGCGTGTTTCTGCCCGCCGGTCTGATTCTGGCGGCTGCGGTGATGTTGTTCATGGGTTTTGTGCCGTGGGCAACCTCCAGCATTGCCGTTATGTTCGTGCTGCTGTTCCTCTGTGGCTGGTTCCAGGGGATGGGATGGCCGCCATGCGGACGTACCATGGTGCACTGGTGGTCGCAGAAAGAGCGCGGCGGCATTGTGTCGGTGTGGAACTGCGCGCATAACGTGGGCGGGGGGATCCCGCCTCTTCTGTTCCTGCTGGGGATGGCCTGGTTCAACGACTGGCACGCTGCGCTCTACATGCCTGCGTTTGGCGCCATTCTGGTGGCGATTATTGCCTTCGCGCTGATGCGCGATACGCCGCAATCCTGCGGCCTGCCGCCGATTGAAGAGTATAAAGACGACTACCCGGATGATTACAGCGAGAAGCACGAAGAAGAGCTGACCGCGAAGCAGATCTTCATGAAGTACGTGCTGCCTAACAAACTGCTGTGGTACATCGCGGTGGCCAACGTGTTCGTTTATCTGCTGCGTTACGGCATTCTGGACTGGTCACCGACCTACCTGAAAGAGGTGAAACACTTCGCGCTGGATAAATCATCCTGGGCCTACTTCCTGTATGAATACGCGGGGATCCCGGGCACGCTGATCTGCGGCTGGATGTCGGACAAAGTGTTTAAAGGTAACCGTGGTGCAACAGGCGTGTTCTTCATGACCCTGGTGACCATCGCCACCGTGGTGTACTGGCTCAACCCGCCGGGCAACCCGGGCGTAGACATGGCCTGTATGATCGTCATCGGCTTCCTGATTTATGGCCCGGTCATGCTGATTGGCCTGCATGCCCTGGAACTGGCACCGAAAAAAGCGGCGGGCACGGCGGCAGGCTTTACCGGTCTGTTCGGCTACCTGGGCGGTTCGGTCGCGGCGAGCGCCATCGTGGGCTACACCGTTGACTTCTTCGGTTGGGACGGCGGCTTTATGGTGATGATTGGCGGTAGCGTGCTGGCGGTACTGCTGTTGATTGTCGTGATGATCGGTGAGAAACGTCACCACGCGGAAGTGCTGGCGCGTCGTCAATAAGGAACATGACCATGAAATTATCTCATTTAACCACCGGTCTGCTGCTGGCGGGCCTGATGACAGGCTCCGCGCTGGCGGCGGATAAAATCGTGATTGCCCACCGCGGCGCGAGCGGCTATCTGCCGGAGCATACGTTGCCGGCGAAAGCGATGGCCTATGCGCAGGGCGCGGATTATCTGGAGCAGGATCTGGTGATGACGAAGGACGACCAGCTGGTCGTCCTGCATGATCACTATCTTGACCGCGTAACGGACGTGGCGGAGCGTTTCCCGGACCGCGCGCGTAAAGATGGCCGTTTCTACGCCATTGATTTCACCCTGGCGGAGATCCGCTCCCTGAAGTTTACCGAAGGGTTCGAGATTGAAAACGGCAAGAAGGTACAGGTCTATCCGGGACGTTTCCCGATGGGCAAATCTGACTTCCGTATTCACACCTTCCAGGAGGAGATAGAGTTTGTTCAGGGGCTGAACCACTCGACCGGTAAAAATATCGGTATCTACCCGGAAATCAAAGCGCCGTGGTTCCATCATCAGGAAGGGAAGGATATTGCCGCGAAAACCCTGGAGGTCCTGAAGCAGTACGGCTACACCAGCAAGAAGGACAAAGTTTACCTGCAGTGTTTTGACGCCGCCGAGCTGAAGCGCATTAAAACCGAGCTGGAGCCGAAGATGGGGATGGATCTCAATCTGGTGCAGCTGATTGCCTACACCGACTGGAATGAAACCCAGGAGAAACAGCCGGACGGGAAGTGGGTGAACTACAACTACGACTGGATGTTTAAGCCGGGCGCGATGAAGCAAATTGCGCAGTACGCTGACGGCATCGGACCGGATTACCACATGCTGGTGGCAGAAGGCTCCACGCCGGGTCACGTGAAGCTGACGGCGATGGTGAAAGAGGCGCATGTCAGCAAGATGCAGGTTCATCCGTATACCGTGCGCGCAGACCAGCTGCCGCCGTATGCCACGGACGTGAATCAGCTTTATGAGGTGTTGTATAACCAGGCGGGCGTGGACGGGTTGTTTACGGATTTCCCGGATAAAGCAGTGAGTTTTTTGAAGGATTAACACTGGAATTGCCGGGTGGCGGCTGCGCCTTACCCGGCCTACGAACTAACCCTCTCCCACAGGGAGAGGGAACCAGGGCAATCACATCTCGATCTCAATATCGCCTTTTGCACGGCAGCAGCAGGGTAAAATTTCCCCTTCGTTGATAAAGGCCAGTGGTTCGGTCAGCCAGTCCACCTGGCCGGCGACCAGACGGCAGCGGCAGGAGCCGCAATAGCCGGAACGACACTGGTACTCTACTTCTACCTGATGCGCCTCAAGCGCCACCAGCAGAGAAGGGTGCTCCTCCCGACACAGCACCTCAGTGCCGGAAAGACTTAACGTGACGCGTGACATCAGAGCTGGAAGTCGCTCAGATCGTCAGTGTTGACTTCAGAATCAATCTGACCGACCAGGTAAGAACTCACCTCCACTTCCTGAGGCGCAACCTGCACGTTATCGGACACCAGCCAGGTGTTGATCCACGGGATTGGGTTAGAACGCGTCTGGAACGGCAGGTCGAGACCGACAGCCTGCATACGGATGTTGGTGATGTACTCAACGTACTGGCAGAGAATGTCTTTGTTCAGGCCAATCATGGAACCGTCGCGGAACAGGTAATCTGCCCACTCTTTCTCCTGCTGAGCCGCCAGCACGAACAGGTCATAGCACTCCTGCTTGCACTCTTCGGCGATTTCCGCCATTTCAGGGTCATCCGTACCGCTGCGCAGCAGGTTCAGCATGTGCTGGGTGCCGGTCAGGTGCAGGGCTTCGTCACGGGCGATCAGACGGATGATTTTGGCGTTGCCTTCCATCAGCTTGCGCTCGGCAAAGGCGAAGGAGCAGGCGAAGCTCACGTAGAAGCGGATCGCTTCCAGCGCGTTGACGCTCATCAGGCACAGGTACAGCTGTTTTTTCAGCGCGCGCAGGTTCACGGTAACGGTTTTACCGTTCACGTTATGCGTACCCTCGCCCAGCAGGTGCCAGTAGCTGGTCATCTCGATCAGTTCGTCGTAATAGTGCGCAATGCCTTCCGCACGCTTCTGGATCTGCTCGTTGGTGACGATATCGTCAAACACCACCGCCGGATCGTTCACGATGTTGCGGATGATATGCGTATAAGAGCGGGAGTGGATCGTCTCGGAGAACGCCCAGGTTTCCACCCAGGTTTCCAGCTCGGGAATGGAAATCAGCGGCAGCAGTGCCACGTTCGGGCTACGGCCCTGAATGGAATCCAGCAGCGTCTGGTACTTCAGGTTGCTGATGAAGATATGCTTTTCGTGATCCGGCAGCGACTGGTAATCAATGCGATCGCGGGAGACGTCTACTTCTTCCGGACGCCAGAAGAAGGAGAGTTGCTTTTCAATCAGCTTTTCGAAGATGTCATATTTTTGCTGATCGTAGCGTGCCACGTTGACCGGCTGGCCAAAGAACATCGGCTCTTTGAGCTGGTCGTTTTTCGTCTGTGAAAATGTGGTGTATGCCATTGCGGTGAGTCCTGTTGAGATTTTATTGCCCGGCAACACTGCGTTTGCCGGGCCTACAAAACCGTAGGCCGGGTAAGCGTAGTGCCACCCGGCGAAGTGCTTAGATCTTACATGCGCCGCTTTCGCAGCCATCGTCCTGAATTGACGGTACCATGTCGTCCTGCGCGTCTTCTGCACCGTCACGGGTGTTGTGATAGTACAGCGTTTTCACGCCAAATTTGTAGGCGGTCAGCAGGTCTTTCAACAGCTGCTGCATCGGTACCTTGCCAGACGGGAAACGCGTCGGGTCATAGTTGGTATTGGCAGAGATCGACTGGTCGATAAACTTCTGCATGATACCCACCAGCTGCAGGTAGCCGTCGTTGTTTGGCATTTCCCACAGCAGCTCGTAGTTGTTCCCGAGAGTTTCGTAGTCCGGTACCACCTGACGCAGCACGCCGTCTTTCGACGCTTTAATGCTGACGTGGCCGCGCGGCGGCTCAATACCGTTAGTGGCGTTGGAGATCTGCGAAGAGGTCTCAGACGGCATCAGGGCAGAGAGCGTGGAGTTGCGCAGACCGTGAGTCTTGATGGACTCGCGCAGGCCTTCCCAGTCAAGGTGCAGCGGCTCGCTGACGATCGCATCCAGGTCTTTCTTGTAGGTGTCGATCGGCAGAATGCCTTTTGCATAGGTGGTTTCGTTGAACCACGGGCATGCGCCTTGCTCTTTCGCCAGCTCGTTAGACGCTTTCATCAGGTAATACTGAATGGCTTCGAACGTCTGGTGCGTCAGGTTATTGGCGCTGCCGTCGGAGTAACGCTTACCGTTTTTCGCCAGCCAGTAGGCGAAGTTAATCACGCCGATACCCAGGGTACGACGACCCATCGCGCCACGTTTAGCGGCCGGAATTGGGTAATCCTGGTAGTCCAGCAGGGCGTCAAGCGCGCGAACCGCCAGCACGGCCAGCTCTTCCAGCTCGTCCAGGCTTTTAATTGCACCCAGGTTGAACGCAGACAGCGTACACAGCGCAATTTCGCCATTTTCGTCGTTCACGTCTTCCAGCGGCTTGGTCGGCAGGGCGATCTCAAGGCACAGGTTAGACTGGCGTACTGGCGCAACCACCGGATCAAACGGGCTATGGGTGTTGCAGTGGTCAACGTTCTGGACGTAGATACGGCCGGTAGAGGCACGCTCCTGCATCATCAGGGAGAACAGATCGACCGCCTTCACGCGCTGCTTACGGATGCTGTCGTCTTTTTCATATTTGGTGTACAGACGCTCGAACTCGTCCTGATCGGCGAAGAACGCGTCGTACAGGCCAGGGACGTCGGACGGGCTGAACAGGGTAATGTCTTCCCCTTTCAGCAGACGGGTGTACATCAGTTTGTTGATCTGTACGCCGTAGTCCATGTGACGCACGCGGTTGCCTTCCACGCCACGGTTGTTTTTCAGCACCAGCAGGCTTTCCACTTCCAGGTGCCACATCGGGTAGAACAGGGTCGCAGCACCGCCGCGCACGCCGCCCTGAGAGCAGGATTTCACTGCCGTCTGGAAGTGCTTGTAGAACGGGATACAGCCGGTGTGGAACGCTTCACCGCCGCGAATCGGGCTGCCCAGTGCACGGATGCGACCGGCGTTGATGCCGATACCGGCGCGCTGGGAGACGTATTTAACAATGGCGCTGGAGGTCGCATTGATGGAATCCAGGCTGTCGCCACACTCGATCAGTACGCAGGAGCTGAACTGACGGGTAGGGGTACGCACGCCAGACATGATTGGCGTTGGCAGAGAAATCTTGAACGTCGATACCGCATCGTAGAAACGCTTCACGTAATCCAGACGGGTGTCACGCGGGTAGTTTGAGAACAGGCAGGCGGCCACCAGAATATAGAGGAACTGGGCGCTTTCGTAGATCTCACCGGTAACGCGGTTCTGAACCAGGTATTTGCCTTCGAGCTGCTTCACCGCCGCATAGGAGAAATTCATATCGCGCCAGTGATCGATAAACCCGTTCATCTGCTCGAACTCTTCTTCCGTATAGTCTTCCAGCAGATGCGTGTCGTATTTGCCCAGCTCAACCATTTTCACCACGTGATCGTAAAGCGCAGGCGGCTCAAACTGGCCGTAGGCTTTTTTACGCAGGTGGAAAATCGCCAGACGTGCAGCAAGGTACTGATAATCCGGTGCGTCGCGGGAGATCAGATCTGCCGCTGCTTTGATAATCGTTTCGTGGATATCAGACGTTTTGATGCCGTCGTAGAACTGAATGTGGGAACGCAGTTCAACCTGGGAGATAGATACGTTGTTCAGTCCTTCTGCTGCCCAGTCGAGAACTCGATGGATTTTGTCCAGATTGATACGCTCGGTCGTCCCGTCGCGCTTTGTCACCAGCAGACTCTGATTCATGTGGGTTTTACCTGTCCGTGAAATAAAAAATATCCCCCGCTTATCCACAGAATCGTCTTGTGACTAACTCTGTGGATAAATACTACATATAGGGGGTTTGCGATAAGAAAAACGCTATATGGTGAGTATTCTAGTATCGAATCTTTTCAGCACAAGGGTTGATTTTGACGTTAAATTGAGGTTGTGAAAGGGTAAAAATGCAAAACCCTACTCAGCATAAGGCTTGGAAGACATGTCAATAATTAAGAAAAAAAATTCAAAATTTGATCGAGTGCTGATTTCTTCAACGGGAGGGCAGAATTGCGCAACATGATGTCGCGCAATCTTTATAAGAATAACGAATGACGTTAGTCGTTTTTGGCGGTTGTATGCAACATATAGTTAACATCCACGCCCGGGGCGAGTTTGAATTTATCGGTCAATGGATTGTAGTGCAGGCCGGTAATGTGCTGCTCTTTAAGCCACGTCCGATCAACCCAGCTCAGTAATTCAGCAGGCTTGATGAATTTCTTCACGTCGTGCGTGCCTTTTGGCACCATGCGCAGCACATATTCCGCGCCGACGACGGCCATCAGCCAGGCTTTACCGTTACGGTTGATGGTTGAGAAGAAGACCTGGCCGCCCGGTTTCACCAGTTTTGCGCAGGCGTTCACCACGGATTGCGGATCGGGAACGTGTTCCAGCATCTCCATGCAGGTCACCACATCATACTGGTGGGCATGTTTTGCCGCGTGTTCTTCCACGGTTTCCTGCACGTATTCAACCTGGATCCCTGACTCCAGCGCATGGAGACGGGCCACCTGCAAGGGTTCAAAGCCCATATCCAGACCGGTGACCGTCGCGCCTTCGCGCGCCATGCTCTCCGCCAGGATGCCGCCGCCGCAGCCGACATCAAGCACCTTCTTACCGAACAGGCCGCCGGAACGCTCCGCGATATAGCCCAGACGCAGCGGGTTAATGCGATGCAGCGGTTTGAACTCACCTTCGAGATCCCACCAGCGGGACGCCACCGCTTCAAATTTGGCAATCTCTTCGTGGTCAACGTTGTGAGCCACCGGGGATTTTTCGGCATTCATGGGCGCTTTTACTCCTTATTTAGCAAGACAAAGGAGTATATCAGGCAATCCCCATGAATAAAGCGTATAGGTTTACCTCAATCACCGCGGCTGTGTTATAATTTGCGACCTTTGAATCCGGGATACAGTAGAGGGATAGCGGTTAGATGAGCGACCTTGCGAGAGAAATTACACCGGTTAACATCGAGGAAGAGCTGAAGAGCTCCTATCTGGACTATGCGATGTCGGTCATTGTTGGCCGTGCGCTGCCGGACGTCCGCGATGGCCTGAAGCCGGTACACCGTCGCGTACTATACGCCATGAACGTATTGGGCAATGACTGGAATAAAGCCTACAAAAAATCTGCCCGTGTCGTTGGTGACGTAATCGGTAAATACCATCCCCATGGTGATTCCGCGGTGTACGACACTATCGTCCGTATGGCGCAGCCATTCTCGCTGCGCTACATGCTGGTAGATGGTCAGGGTAACTTTGGTTCTATCGACGGCGACTCCGCCGCGGCAATGCGTTATACGGAAATCCGTCTGGCGAAGATTGCCCATGAGCTGATGGCCGACCTGGAAAAAGAGACGGTTGATTTCGTTGATAACTACGACGGCACGGAAAAAATCCCTGACGTCATGCCGACGAAAATCCCTAACCTGCTGGTGAACGGCTCGTCCGGTATCGCCGTGGGTATGGCAACTAACATTCCGCCGCACAACATCACGGAAGTGATCAACGGCTGCCTGGCCTATATCGAAGATGAAGACATCAGCATTGAAGGGCTGATGGAGCACATCCCGGGCCCGGACTTCCCGACGGCGGCGATCATCAACGGTCGTCGCGGTATTGAAGAAGCGTACCGCACCGGTCGCGGCAAGATTTACATCCGTGCCCGCGCCGAAGTGGAAGCGGACGCTAAAACCGGCCGTGAAACCATTATTGTTCACGAGATCCCGTATCAGGTGAACAAAGCCCGTCTGATTGAAAAAATCGCCGAGCTGGTAAAAGAAAAACGTGTTGAAGGCATCAGCGCGCTGCGTGACGAGTCTGACAAAGACGGTATGCGCATCGTGATTGAGATCAAACGCGACGCGGTGGGTGAGGTTGTACTGAACAATCTGTACTCCCAGACTCAGCTTCAGGTCTCCTTCGGTATCAACATGGTGGCACTGCACCATGGTCAGCCGAAGATCATGAACCTGAAAGAGATCCTGAGCGCGTTCGTGCGTCACCGCCGCGAAGTGGTGACCCGCCGTACCATCTTTGAACTGCGCAAAGCGCGCGACCGTGCGCACATCCTTGAAGCGCTGGCGGTTGCGCTGGCCAACATCGACCCGATCATTGAACTGATCCGTCGCGCGCCAACCCCGGCAGAAGCAAAAGCCGGACTGGTATCCCGTCCGTGGGATCTGGGTAACGTGGCGGCGATGCTGGAGCGTGCGGGTGATGACGCGGCGCGTCCTGAGTGGCTGGAACCTGAGTTCGGCGTACGTGACGGTCAGTACTACCTGACTGAACAGCAGGCCCAGGCGATTCTGGATCTGCGTCTGCAGAAACTGACCGGCCTTGAGCATGAAAAAC
>ERZ773269.3107-NODE-3107-length-11491-cov-2.560161_pt1 | contig 11491 bp, 10 predicted proteins | sample MGYA00511958_ERZ773269 | MGnify/ENA primary metagenome ERZ773269 (study PRJEB29015, sample SAMEA2737761) | human gut metagenome | biome: human gut; feature: human-associated habitat; material: faeces | place: China | collected 2012 ... | reverse complement strand
CTAAAGAAGTGACAGCAATTATGCCATACTTTGGATACGCTAGACAAGATAGAAAAGCAAAACCTAGACAACCAATTACATCTAAATTAGTTGCTGATTTATTAACAACTGCTGGTGTTAATCGTGTTGTAACAATTGATTTACATGCTGCACAAATCCAAGGATTCTTCAATATTCCTGTAGATGATATGCAAGCATTACCATTAATCTGTAATTATTTCAAAAATAAAAACTTAGATGATATCTGTGTTGTTTCACCAGATCATGGTGGAGCTACTCGTGCTCGTAAAATGGCAGTTGCTTTAGATTGTCCAGTAGCTATCATTGATAAAAGAAGACCAAAACCTAACGTTGCTGAAATCATGGGTGTATTAGGTGATGTTGAAGGTAAAAACTGTATCATGATTGATGATATGATCGATACAGGTGGAACTATTGTAGCAGGTATTGATATGTTACTTGAAAAAGGTGCTAAAAATGTATTTGTTGCATGTACACACCCAGTATTCTCAGGACCAGCTGTTGAAAGATTGAAAAACTGTTCAGCTAAAGAAGTAGTTGTAACTGATACAATTATCTTACCTGAAGAAAAGAAATTCGATAAATTAAAAGTTGTTTCAGTAGCTTCATTACTTGCTAAAACAATTGAAAGTATTGAAAATAATTTACCAGTAAGTGATGTTTTCCAAGAATTTGATTTCGAAAAATAATATAAAAAATAAAAGTCTTCCTTTGATGGAAGGCTTTTTTGTTTCACATGTAAAACATCTATAAAAGTGTAGTTATATCAACAAATAATCATAAAATAGTATCTTTTATGTTACACACCTGAAACAAAATAAAATATTGAAAAATGGAAAAGAAATGCTAAACTCTCTTTAGTTAGTTTAAGCTAACTTAAAAAAGGGAGGTCAACATGAAAAAATTATTAAAAATAACATTAGCCCTAATGATGGCATTATGTTTACAACTTACATCATTTAATTCAGTACATGCATTAAATAATGATTTATCAAAAGCAGGAACATATCAAGTTCCAATCAAAAGTCTAACAAGTGCTGCACCAATTCCAGCAGTACAAACAGCTTTTGCAAAAGCATTTGGAGATTCATTAGAAGTAACAGTAAATGAAGATGGAAAAATGCAAGCAATTGCTACTTTACAAAATATGATTATTAATTTAGGGAAAGAATATTATGCAAATGTTCTAACAATTGCTAATGGTACAACACTTTCAACAAAAGTTGAAAAGTCTACACAAGGAATGAATGGACAAACAGTAGATGTAGATGTTCCTGAAAAGATTTTATTTGATTTACCTCAATTAGATGAAAATAATTCAACAGTATTATCTATTACAGTTGATTTTATGAATGCTATGATGGGACAAGGGAATGATTATCCTACAAATGTAACATTAACATTAGATTTAGATAATGTTCAACAATTACAAAAAGAATATGTTTTAGAAGATGGTACATATAATGTTCCAGTTGATGTTTTAAAAGAAAATAGTGATGATCAATCAATGGCAGCTAAGGCAATTGAATCAGCACAAATAAATGTTAACAATAATGAAGTTACTGTTACATTAAAATTAAAAGAAATGACAATGTATGGTCAAACAGCTTCAGTTGATAAAATGGAATATCAATTAAAAGATGGAACATATCAAGAAGCAACAATTATTGAAGAAGAAAATGGACATCCAACAAAGGTTCAATTTAAATTAGATCAAAATGTAAAACTTACAAATGTTAAATTCTATTATGGCGGAAGTAATAGAGGTGCTACTGCTAGATTATCTTTAGATTTAGATCATCTAACAAAAGTAATTCCTTCTAGATTTAATCAAGATGGTACATATAGTGTAGATGTTGCATTATGGAATGCAACAAATGATAAAGCATCTATGGCAGCTGCTGCTTTAGATTCTAAAGCTAAAATTATTGTTAAAGATGGAAAAGCAACAATGTATATTTCTACAAAAGAAATGTCATTTGGAACAATTAAAGCAAGTTTACAAGAATTCTATATTGGAAGTGCTCAAGAAGATTATAAAAATCATAGTGCTACAATTATAGAAAAAGATACACAAGGTAATCCAACATTATGGTCATTTGAATTACCTCATGAAGATGAATATATCAATGTAATGATGAATCCACATGTTGCTATGATGGGTAATATGGATTTAGAAGCAAGAATTAAAGTTGATTATAGTACATTAACATATATTTCAGATAAAACTGAATTAGAAACAAATACTAAAAAAGAAGATCCAAAAGAAAATAATCAAAATCAAGCAAGTAATACAGCTACTGAAAATAAAACAGAAACTACAAAAGATAATCAACAAGAAAGTCAAGCAGTAAAAACAGGAGATCAAGCCCCTATCACAATGATGAGTGTATTAGGTATGATTTCATTGTTTATGTTTGTTGTTTTACAAAAAAAATATGAGGCATAAAATATGCCTCATTATTTCTATGGAGGAATTATGAAAAGAATATTACAGATAAATATTATTGCTTTGATGATGTTGTTATTTTTATCGCCAGTAAATGCTTTAAATGATGGTGCTTATTTAATAAGTCGTTCAACAAGTTATGTTAATCCTCTTACAGGTAAAACAGAAGATGGTGGAGAAAATATTGCTTTAGGTGATAGTATGGTAGGTAATATTGTTGAAGGACAATTATTACTTGAACAAACAGGAGGAAAATATTATATCACTGTAGGACTTGGATTAGCTTCTAATGTTAGTAATGTACGTTTTAAAGTCATGACATCAAGTGGTGCTATGTCTTCTGTATCAGCAACTAAAACAGGAAGTAGTAGTGCAAATGGAGATACAGTTAATCATTATAGAATACAAGTAAGTTCATTAGATATTTATATTAGTCCTATTATGTATGTAAGTCCTATGGGGAGAGATGTTCAGTTTTTTATTAAACCAAATATTTCCTCGGCAATATCTGGAACAGGTGTTTATAACAGCCAAATGATTCCACAAAGCCAAGCACCAACAGCATCAACAGAAAATCAATCAAGTACAACAACTCAATCATCAACACCAACACAAAAAGCACAAGAGGAAACAACTCCAGAAGCTGTTGAAAATACAGAAGCGCCACAAGCTACAGTAGGGACAATTACAAAAGAATCATTAATGGAAAATGCGACAGGGTTAAGTAATCATTTAATTAATTCAAAAGGAAAAGTAGATAGAAAATTAAAATTAACTATCAAAAATATAAAAAAGAAAAATCAAAAGGAACAAAAAGCAAGTTCTCATTATTCTTTATGGATTATTGGAGTCTTAGGCGTGATCGTTATAGGAGGTGTAGTTTATGTTAAAAAAGTTAAAAAATAGTTTTATTTTTATTTGTTTAATTTCTTTATTAACTGGATGTGTTAATCAAAATCAAGAAGTCCAAACAAATGAAGAAGTAACAATTGCTGCTACATCTGTTTCTATAACTGAAATATTAGACCAATTAGATGTACCAGCAAAACAGGTTGTTGGTATTCCTCAAAGTGATAGTTATTCAGTTCCTAAGAAATATAAAAAGGCAACTCAATTAGGGAATGCAATGTCACCAGATATGGAAAAACTTTCTACATTAAAACAAGATCTTATTTTAAGCCCTAATTCATTAGAAGGTGATTTAGCAAGTAAATATGAAAAAATAAAAATAAGTTCAAGTTTTTTAAATTTAAAAAGTTTATCAGGAATGTATAAGAGTATTGAAGAATTAGGAAAATTCTTCAATAAAGAAAAAAAAGCACAAAAATTAATTGATGATTATACAAATTATATGATTTCTTTTAGAGAAAAATATCAAAACAATGTGAGCCCACGTGTACTTATTTTAATGGGTCTTCCAGGAGGAAGTTATGTTGTAGCAACTGAATCTAGTTATGTTGGAGATTTAGTAAAATTAGCAGGTGGTACGAATATGTATGGAGATGGAAATGGGGAAGATTTTGTTAATGTAAGTGTAGAAGATATGTTAAAACAAAATCCTGATCTTATTTTAAGAACAAGTCATGCAATGCCTGAAAAAGTAATGGCTTATTTTCAAGAAGAGTTTTCTAATAATGAAACATGGCAACAATTTGATGCTGTTAAAAATAATAAAGTATTTGATTTAAATCATGAGTATTTTGGAATGAGTGCTAATTTTAATTATCAAAAGGGATTAGAAGATTTAGAAGGAATTTTATATGAAAATCATTAAAAAGAATCCATTATTATTTATATTAGGTTTAATGATTATTTTAGGAATATGCTTTTTTCTAGCAATTAATATAGGATCAATTAAAGTATCTTTTATACAACTAATGAAAGGTTTATTTATAGAATATAACAAAGATGTAGCAAGTATTTATCAAATACGTTTTCCTAGAGTTATTGTAACAATGCTTGTAGGGTGAGCTTTATCTGGATTATTATTTCAAGTTGTTCTTAAAAATCCTTTAGCAGATCCTGGATTAATAGGAATAAGTGCAGGGGCAAATATTGTGAGTCTTTTAGTTGGTATTTTTTTACCTGATTTATATGTATTTAAACCAATGATTACATGTCTAGGAGGCTTAGTAACATTTATTATTATTTATAGTTTATCTTGGAAATCAGGTTTAAATACAACAAGAATTATTGTTGGTGTAGCAATTCATTATACTATGAATGCCATTGTTTCTCTTATAGCAAGTATGTCAGCTTCTATTTCATCCTCAGCAGGAACAATTACTTTATATTCATGGAGTGATGTATTTCTTTTAATGATTTATATTGTGCCAATTTTAATAATCTTACTTTTTTTAACACAAGCATGTGATTTATTAGGATTAGAAGATCGTACATTATTATCATTAGGAATCAATGTAAATACATATCGTTTTATTTTATCTTTATTAGCTGTTTTATTATGCAGTATATCTGTTGCTATTGCTGGAATATTAAGCTTTGTAGGTTTACTTGTGCCACATTTAGCACGTTTATGTGTAGGTAATCAACATAAATATCTTATTCCCACAACTGCCTTATGTGGAGCTATTATTTTATTAGTTGCTGATACAATAGGTAGAACATTGATGGCTCCTTATGAAATAAGTGCAGGAATTATTATGTCAATGATAGGTGGTCCAATATTTATTTTATTGTTAAAAAGGAGTTTATATGAAAGTTAATCATTTATCTTTTAGTTATAATCATCAATCTTATATGAAAGACATAAATATACAGTTTAAAGATCAAAAAATAACAACCATTATTGGACCTAATGGAAGTGGTAAATCAACACTTTTACTGCTATTAAGTCGTATTTATAAAATACAACAAGGATCAATTGAGTTAGATAATAAAAATATATGGGATTATAAAATTAAAGAATTTGCTAGAAAAGTAGCTGTTGTACATCAAAAGAATCAAGTATATGGGGATTTAAATGTTAGAACAATCATAGGTTATGGAAGATTACCTTATCTTAATTATCATCAATCTCTTTCAAAAGAAGATAAGCAAATAATAGATTGGGCAATAGAAGTCACAAATCTTAAAGAACATCAAAATAAAATGTTAAATAGCTTATCAGGAGGACAACAACAACGTGTTTGGATAGCTTTAGCTTTAGCACAAAAAACACCTATACTTTTATTAGATGAACCAACAACATATTTAGATATTAAAGCTCAAATAGAGACACTTAATTTATTAAGAAAAATAAACAAAGAATATCAAATCACTATTATTATGGTACATCATGATATTAATCAAGCAATTCATTATAGTGATGAAATTATAGCAATGAAAAATGGACAACTGATGTTTCAAGGAAAACCTCATGAAGTGATTAATCAAAAGACTTTAAAAGAAGTTTATGATTATGATTTAAATGTTATAAAAAATAATGAAGAATTATTTGTATTAAATTATCAATAAAAATGTATCAACTTATAGATTTAAGTTGATACATTTTCTTTATGATTGAAAATATTTTTTAATCTCATCAATTTCCTGTTGATATTTTTTAATTTCTTTTCTTTCTTCATCTGTTAATTTTAAAATATCCATTGCTTTTTCTAATGAACATTGAAGCTCATGCATTACATTTTGTAAATGTTCTATATTCTTTGCTTGTTTTGCTTCTCTTTCAATCATTTCTCCTAAGTTACACATCTTTTCTATCTCCTTATCTATTACATTAAATCCATATTCTTTCATGATTTTTCTTTTTTCTTGATAACTTAATACATTATTTAAAGAAGCAACAAGTGGTGTTAGTATGTTATCATAAATTATATACTTTTCATTAGTATCATGTTCTTTGTTTAAGTATATCATAATAAGTACACCTTTGTCATAGGTTTCTATTCTTTCTATTGTTGTTCCATTGATATTTATTTCATCTATCTTATATGCATTGATATGACCATCATTCTTTTTGGCAGATTGTGGTAATATCCAAATTGAATAGACTTTCTTTATATGATTATAATCATAGTCATAATATTCATTTTTCCATTGTGTGGTCATGATTCTTGAGATATAAGTAAGACCTCGTGTAATCAGAGAATAACCTGGATTGGGGTCGTTTTGTATTTCAACATTTAGATAGATTCTTGGGGATAAATCAATCGTACAAAGGAAATCATAATTCGTTTTACCACTATAGGGAATAAAGTTTTCTTTATCTAAATGTTGAAAAGATTTCTTTTCTTTGATCAATCTTTCAATTTCATTCAGAGTTAAATGATTTGCTTCATCAATAAAACATTTAACTATTCTACTTAATATTTCTTCATGACAAATAATCAACTTACAATAGTTATCTAATACTAGTTTATGATTAGATGAACTTTTTTCAATTATACCTTCCATAAAATATACCTCCTACTATATATATCGACTATTTTTTTGCTTTTTTCTTTAAAAAAATAAAAAATTTTAATTCTTTTAGTCACATAGCTTTTGCTTGACATGGATAAGTGAATGTTATATTCTTATATCATACTAATTATATATGAAATAAATAAATTGGTACAAAATAAAATGGGGGAATTAAAAATGGAAAGAATTACAAGTTTTAGTGTTGATCATCGAAAACTAACTAAAGGAGTTTATGTATCAAGAATTGATGGGGATTTGATTACATACGATATTCGAATGACACAACCTAATGTTGAGCCAGCTTTAAAACCAGAAGCAGCACATACGATTGAACATATTGGCGCAACATTACTTAGAAATGGTAAATATAAAGATCGAGTGATTTATTTTGGACCAATGGGCTGTATGACAGGTTTTTATTTGATTGTGAGAGATCTAGATTTAGAAGTGATTAAAGAAGTTGTAAAAGATGTTTATAGTCAAATTGCCTCTTGGGATCAAGAGATTCCAGGGGCTAAGGAAGAAGAATGTGGAAATTATACATTCATGGATTTAGCTGAAGCTAAAAAAGCAGCTAATTATTTTGTAAATAGTAAATGGGAACATGAATATCATCTATTATAAAGGGAAAACAACAATGAAAAAATTAGGGATTAAATTATTAGCACTTACCTTACTAGCAAGTGTGACAACAGGATGTGCTTCATCTAAATAAGAAAATACATGGGATAAAATTCAAGAAAATAAAGAAATCGTGATTGGAACAGAAGGGACATTTGCTCCATTTTCATATCATGATGATAACGATAATTTAGTAGGTTATGATGTAGAAGTATCAGAAGCGCTTGCTAAAGAATTAGGGGTTAAAGTTAAATGGGATAGTTTAATTGCTGGACTTGATTCAGATAAATATGATTTAGTAACTAACCAAGTGGCTATTACAGCTGAAAGAAAAAATATGATTTTTCAATTCCACATACATACTCTTATCCAGCAATTATCACTAAAAAAGATAATACAGAAATCCCTAAAACGAGTGATATCAAAGGACATAAATTTTCACAAACAGGTCATGGTTTATCCATGACTTTTATGCATCTCTAACATATACTATTTTATTCTTTTTTAAATCTTTAATGATTATTTTAATTTCTTTATTTTTTTTAGTGCTATCTGTTATATAAGATAAATATTTTCCATCTATTGATATTTTTAATGAATATACTTTTTCTTTTGTTAATAAAGTACTTTCTTTATAAGTAAAATCATACATAAATAAACCATCATTTTGGGTGTAATATAGTTTATCTTTATATATATCACTATTTTCAATTTGTTCATTAAATAGAATTTGATTATCACAATATAACTTATCATCTTGAATATTGTGTAAATAGAGATGATTATTTTTTATATAGAAATAATCACATAATGGAGTATCTAATTTTTCTTTTTTAAATGTATCTAGAGATATTTTAATGATTGTATAATCATCTTGTAGAAAATAAAGATATTGATGATAAATAGAATAACGGTTTGTTAATTTTCCTTTATAAACAACTTTATTATTTTGATTAGTTATTTTGTCACTATAAATAATATAATATCTATTCTTGTTACCAATAATACCTAATATATTCTTATCTGAAATAGGGATATGTTGTTGTTCTATATTCATAAAATTCTTCTGTAAAGAAGATAACTTTTTTAATTTAACATCTTGAAAATCATTATTAAAGAGATATAAATATTCACTTTCATCATCGTCAATAGTATAAAAAAAACCATCTTTTTGAGGAAATACATTAATTAAATTATTACTAGATTCATAAAGATTTCTTATTAAAGAATACTCTTTCCAATCATTTTTATCTATTATCTTATTAGAAAAATAATAATATTCTTTATTTTCCGCAAAGTTAAGTTCATGATAACTATTGTATTGAAAACTAGATGAATTATTTTGATTACTTGAACAACCAGTTATTAATATTAATAAAGAAAGAAAAATCAAGTTCTTTCTTTTTCCTTTAAAAAAAGAAAGAAGAAAGAATATAAAGATAATAATCAATTCAATAATTACTATATGAAAATCTATGCCTAACATTTTTTCACCATAACCTGCAAAATAGCGACCAGGAACAAGAAAACTAATAAAAGGAAAATAAAGAATATGTATACTATTTCCTAAGAAAGCTAAAGGAATATAGACGAAAATAAAAAGTACAAGCAAAATAAAGATATTAGAATGAATAAATTTTTTTAGTAAAATACTTAGACTACATAAAAGATAACTCGCTATATAGTAAAGAAATGTACAAAAGCATATAAATGTTATTAATGAAATATTTGGACAATTTTTTGAACGCCAAGGAATATTAATTATTGAAAAATCTAATCTAGAAAAATGTTTAAAAATAAGTATTTTACCAATAGTCATTAAAATTAAAAATAATCCCCATATACAACTAAATACAAATATTTTACTCTTTTTAGCATTCTTAATACCATTAGATGTTGTTTTTTCATAAATCCATATATGATCATCTATTTCTTTTAAATAGATACTATAAATAAGAAAGAAAAGAAAGAGAATGATAATAAAATCTAGATTGTTAAAATTTAAACAATCAGTATACTTTGTATTAACTATTTCCTTATGTTGAGTATTTTTAATTTTTAAATAATATAAGTAGAAAGAATTTAATGCATCTTTTTTTAAAATATTAGAATTATTTTTTCTTTGTTTTTTTAGATATTCTTTTTGATTAATTTGATGATTTTGATATTCTTTTAAAATATCTTCATTATTTTCATAAGAATCTAATTCTTTTAGAATTTGTTTTTCTTTTGAATTATTTGGAATACCAGAGTATTTATTTATGTATTGATCATAAATTTGTGTAGTAGTATCACGGTTTATTTTTGTTTGATGTAGATTTATATATAAAGTTGAGAAAGACGTAAAAAGTAAAATAAGAATAATGAGTAAACCTTTATTATTTTTAAAAAATAAACGAAAATATAATTTAATTAATTGATACATAATATCTCCTTTTAAATAGAAAATAGGTAAAAAAATTTAAATTTAAAATGATAAATGAAAATAATAAGGAACTCATAAAAATCCTTTGATTATAGATAGAATCATTTAAAGATGAAAAACTAATAATACTTAATAGATTGTTGTTATATAACTGAATTGAAATATAAATAATCAATATAGCAATAAAAAATCCTTTATACTCCTTATTTAAAAAATGACAAAGAAATAAAAATAAATAAGAGAAAGATAAACACCCAACTAAACGAAAAAAATAATTACAAACAATATAAAAGAATATAGAAATATTATAGGGTTCATACATAAAATGAGATAATGCATAAAGTGGTTGAAATAAACCATTTTTCATTCCTAAAAAATAATAAATAAGATAACTTTCTATTAACAATAATAAAGAAAAAATAAACGTAAATAACAAGATCATTAATATCTTTGATATAAATATTTTCTTTATTTGTTTTCTAGAAATATAAAAATATAAATCTGTTTGTTTTTGTTTTTCATAGATGAATAATTTGATTACTAAGATAATACAAAATATAAGGGATAATAGATATTGAAAATCTTGGTTCATAAAATTATTGATTAAGGTATAATCATAGTAGTAGCTAAGATTTCTATTTTTTAATCTTTTTTTAAGCATTATATTTTCTTTTTTCCATTTACTATTTTGAGTTTTTTTAATATTTTCATCTAGAATAGTGATTTTATTTTTAATTGAAGAATGATAATTGATTGTATATTCATAATCTTCTAATAAATTATTACTTATCTGTTCATCACCGAAAACATAACCTGAAAAAGTATTTTTAGACTTGTTTTTGGTATTATAGTTTCCATTATTTACTTGTTCTAACATCGTATTATGATAATTAACAAGCCAATCATATTTTTGTTGAGAAATAGGGCCTTCAATTATTTTTAATATTTTTCTTTTTCCTGTATTAATATCTCCATATATATTTTGATAATTGACATATATGATTTGTAAATTGTTTAAGACAAGCAAAAGAATAAATAAGACTTTAACTGATTTAGAACGTAATAACTTATATAATTCACCTTTTATCATAAACATCACCATAATAATAAAGATAAATATCTTCTAAATTTATTTCTTTACAATGTGGAAATAATTCATCTTTATGAGAAAAAAACTTAATTTTATAATCATCGTTAATAGGTACAATAGAAGAAACATGATATGTTTCTATATATTTTTGTAGATCATTTTTTGAAACGATCGTTTCATAAAAGAATTGTTTTAATGATAATATTAATTCTTGTGGACTTTTAAAATCTAATAATTGTCCGTTTTTAAAGAATATAAGAGATTTAGCTAGATGATCCATATCTTGAATAATATGAGTAGAAATAATAATAATTTTATTTTTTGAAAGATTTCTCAAGAGATTTTTAAGTCTTAATCTTTCAATAGGGTCTAAACCTGTTGTAGGTTCATCTAATAATAAAATTTGAGGATCATTTATGATTGCCTGAGCAATAGATAAACGTTGCTTCATGCCTCCAGA
>ERZ773269.3106-NODE-3106-length-11495-cov-3.365909_pt1 | contig 11495 bp, 9 predicted proteins | sample MGYA00511958_ERZ773269 | MGnify/ENA primary metagenome ERZ773269 (study PRJEB29015, sample SAMEA2737761) | human gut metagenome | biome: human gut; feature: human-associated habitat; material: faeces | place: China | collected 2012 ... | reverse complement strand
TACTTTGTTATCTGATACAACTGCCAACGCTTTGTCAAACAATTCAACCGCTGATGCTTATAGCGACTCTCAGACTTTTACCACTAATGAGTCAGGCGGACTTTTTATCTCGCCGGATGATGCACTCACTTCAAAAAAGCTTCTGTCCGATGCTGACATTATTACACTTTCTTCAACAAATAAAAATATTTCTCATAAAGAAAATATAGAAACCAAAAACTATCCAGCATTTAGTTATCCATTTTTATATCAGAAAAAATATCATGTAAAAATTTTTAGTTCTGCTAACAAAAGCCTTCAAGCTAACTGTGAATTTTATTTTTCATTTGATAACTTTACTTCATGCAACCTCATATTTGATATAACTCTAAACCAAACTAACAAAACCATTTTTCCTTTATCCTTACTGCCCCTTAATCCGGGCAGTAATATTGATTTAGAAAAGATAAATTATTATCATGCTGATTTATACCAGATTGGCATACCGGCTCCTTTATGTTATTTTAATTTTTATGAGAACACACCTGCCGATTTTGCATCAAAGATAAACTCATCAGAACTCTATCTTAAAAACGGTAATTTTTATTATGCAGTTTTTAGGGCTTTAGATTATACTAACAACATAATTTTGTCAGACATTCTTGCTCCATTTAAAATTGAAAATAGCATTATGTATTTTGATGATGACTCTCTGATTTTTTCAGACAATAATGCATTTGACATAAAATCAAAACAACTTCCAATTCTTTCTGACATACTTTTGAATGCAGCTAATCTTCCACAGGACAGCAGTTATAAAAATACCGTTTTATGTACTTATGACAGCTATGGAAAAATCAAAAGCACATTCTTTTCATCGCTCTCCTCAACCCTATTGCAAAAAAAATTATCTCAGGCATCATCCGGCTATATTATTTACACTGACTCTGAATCATTTGACATCGGTATTTAATTTTTTTTGCTAAAAAGTTATAAATCACAAATGTTATAAATAATTAAGAATTATTTCCTTTAATATAATTCAATTTCATTATATAATAGTGTTAAAGTAAACTATAAATAACCCAGCTAACAGTTGGAACCTCTTCCTGACTTTCAGCAGGGAAGATTACAATTAATAAATAATGATTGGAGATATTATGAAACTATTAAGCGTAACTATTCCTAGTTATAACTCACAGGAATACATGGAAAAAGCTATTAACTCAGCACTTATAGGTGGGGATGACATTGAAATTCTCGTTGTTGACGACGGTTCATCGGACAACACTCTTGATATAGCACTTAAGTATGAAAAAAATTATCCGGGAATCGTGCGTGCCATCCATAAAGAAAATGGCGGACATGGCTCGGCTGTTAATACGGGTCTTGCAAATGCCACCGGTCTTTACTTCAAAGTTTTAGACAGTGACGACTGGTTCGATAAAGAGAGCCTTGTCAAAGTTCTTGACTTTTTACGCGAAATTGTAACTGATTCCAAACAACTTGATATGCTTATAAGCAATTATGTATATGAAAAACCTAGTGCACATAAACATAAGGCTATTAATTATCACAGTGCAATTCCATGCAATGAATTTATAGGCTGGAAAGATGTAAAACATTTTAAAATGAGTCAAAATTTACTTATGCATTCCATAATTTACAGAACAAAACTTTTAAGAGATTGCAGCCTCAAATTACCTGAGCATACATTTTATGTTGATAACTTATATGCCTACATTCCACTACCATATGTAAACACTATCTTTTACCTCGATGTAGATCTGTATAGGTATTTTATCGGGCGTGAAGACCAGTCTGTAAATGAAGCCATTATGATAAAAAGAATCGACCAGCAGCTTAAAGTTACCAAGCTTATGATTGACTCTCATGAGCTTTCATCAATAAAAAATAAAAAGTTACAATCATACATGACAAAATATCTCGCTATGATGATGATAGTCAGTTCTGCTCTGCTTGTTAAAGACGGTACACCTGAAAGTCTTAGAAAAAGACAGGAACTTTGGGATTATTTAAAAAGCAACAGCAAGCGTGTGTATCGAGACATAACAAACAAAAAATTTGGCAGACCATTACAATTAAAGAGCAAAGTCGGAAGACAGGTGATTATTCTTGGATATCGTTTTTGTAACAAAATTTACGGTTTCAATTAAATAATACCAGGCTTATATTTTAAATTGAAAACAGCTAAACACTATTAGTTAATTTGATATTTCCAATTAACTAATATCAAGTTTATATTTTAAACTGAAAACACAAAACAAAAATCTTTTTATTTTGTTTTCAGCTAATTAATACCAAACTTACTTTTCAAACGGTTAGTAGTACATTTTATATCAAGGGGGGTTTTTATGGAAGTACCAATATATTATGATGAAGAAGAAGAATGGCAGCGAGCATTACTGCTTTACGATGCAGTATTAAAAGAAATATGTACCAAGATAGAAATATTAAATAACGAATTTAAACTAGCTCATCAGTATAACCCGATAGAACACATATCTTCGCGTATTAAATCTGCTGACAGTATAGCTCGTAAAATGCGTATAAACAACAGAGAGCTTACCGTAGAAAATATTATCAGATATGTAAATGATGTTGCAGGGGTACGCATCATCTGTACCTTTACTTCAGACATATACCGTATAGCAGATGCTATAGCCAAGCAAAGCGATGTAACTGTACTGCGTGTCAAAGATTATATCGCCAATCCAAAACCTAATGGATATACAAGCTACCATATGATAGTATCTATTCCTATTTTTCTTTCTAATGACAAAATAGATACAAAGGTTGAAATACAGATACGCACAATAGCTATGGATTTTTGGGCGAGCCTTGAGCATAAGATATATTACAAATTTGACGGAAAAGCTCCTGATGGTATCAGAGAAGAACTTAAAGAATGTGCAAATATTATCTCATTTCTTGACCAGAAAATGTTTTCTATCAACGAAGATGTAAAACACTATCACGATGATTTTAACGGCGGTTCATTTGTTACAGATGACTTGCCTGCACATATTTCAAAAGAAAAATCTGATACTATTCCATCAGAATTAAAATCTCTATATGGCAGTGTAGTATCAGAATAGTGCTGCATATATGCTACATTTATTTTCAAAAAGCATAACACATATATTTATTTACTTATAAGATTATCAGAAGCCATTTTCCTGATAGTCTTATAATGTTATTTATAAAATTATATTTACAAATATACACTAAAATTAAAAGGCTGCTGAATTTTCCAGCAACCTTTTTTCTATATTTTATATACTCTTATTTCATATATTCTTATTTCATATATTCTTATTTTAGTTTCAAGCAGAAAACTTTTTATATATTACTCTCGATCTAAAAAATTATTGTATTTCACTCTCCAGAACAATTTTTATATATATTACTCTCCATCTGAAAACTTCTTAAGACCGATATTTGATTTTGCCTCATCGAGAGCCTGCTGTTCTTCTTCAGATAAAATCACAAAGGCTTCTCCGTTTACAACTTCTTTAGCATATGTAAAACAGCCTTCTCTTGAACTGTGCATAGAATTTATAATAAAACCATTATCCTCTTCAGTAAGCAAAACAAGTACAAAACTAAGTTTTCCACCTATTTCCTTAAATGCATCATATTTTACAAGTCCTATTTTTTGATATGATGAAACAAGTTTCCCAGATACATCTTCAACTCTCTCACTAAGTTCATGGACATCTGCCTCCAGCACATCTACTGTCGAAAACTTATCTAAAATAGCTTTTTCTAGATTTTTTCCATTTTCGCCAGCCATAAATTTTTTATACTTTTTTCTTGTACTACTGTTTTTTGCCATAGTCACAATTAGCATAATAAACATAAGCAATATTACCCCTGCCATACCTAATACAACATATCCAATATCAATTCCAAATTCATTAAATAATTTCATTTTTAGTCAGCCTCTCTCTCGTCTTTAATTCCATGAATTAATTCAAGTATTCTTTCAAATTCACTCTGTGAATAATACTCAATTTCAATTTTTCCCTTATCTTTTGATTTTCTGTTAATATTAACTTTTGTTCCAAAAGTCATTTTTAAATCTTCTTCAAATCTCTTATAGATTATTTCTTCCTGAGGATTTACCTGTTTTTTATTTTCTTTTTTCTTACTCTTTCCGTTCAAAATATTCTTAACAAGTTTTTCTGTATCTCTTACACTTAACTTTTCATCAAAAATTTTCTGTGCAATTTCATATTGCAAATCCCCATCTTCTATTGGAATAAGCGTTCTTGCGTGACCACTTTTTAATTTTTCCTCAATAACCATCCGTCTTACTCTCTCATCCAATTTGAGAAGTCTGAGTGAATTAGTTATAGCCACCCTGCTCTTTGACACTTTTTCAGCAACTTCATCCTGTCTCAGATTATATTCCTTTATAAGCTGTTCATATGCCTCTGCTTCTTCAATGGGATTTAAGTCTTCTCTTTGAATATTCTCAATAAGTGCAATCTCCATTATTTCCTGATTGCTGTAATTTTTCACAACTACCGGAATATCCTTAAGTCCGGCTATTTTTGCAGCCCTCCATCTTCTCTCTCCTGCAATAATTGTATATAACCCTTTTTCGCCCTTTTGCACTACAAGTGGTTGAATGATCCCCCTCAATTTAATTGACTCAGCAAGTTCATGTATAGAATCTTCATCAAAACTCTTTCTAGGCTGATTTTTGTTAGGTTCTATTTTATTAATATCTATGGTATCAACCTCTTTAATAACTTCCTTAACAACCTCTTTGATAACTTCTTTTGTCTTTATGTTTTCTTTTTCTGACTTAGTTTTTTCTTTTGCCTGCGGTATCAATACATCGATACCTTTTCCAAGACCTTTCTTAGCCATAATATGTTTTCCTTTCATAACTTATTTTCTTGCAATAACCTCATCTGCTAAAGCCCTATATGCTTCCGCTCCAGCGGATCTGGGCGAATACAAATTAATTGGCTGTCCATAGCTTGGAGCCTCCGCAAGCCTTACATTTCTTGGAATAATTGATTTATATATTTTCTTATCGATATTCTCTTTTACATTTTCTACAACCTGTAATGACAAACAAGTTCTTGCATCATACATAGTGAATACGATTCCCTCAATTTCAAGTTCATTATTTAATCTCTCTTTAACAAGCTGGATTGTGTACATTAATTCGCTGAGTCCTTCTAATGCATAATACTCACATTGAATAGGTACTATCACCGTATCAGCCGTAGTCATTGCATTAACAGTAAGCGTATTTAATGATGGTGGACAGTCAATTATAATAAAATCATAGTCATCTTTTATTCTTTCAACTTCCTTTTTTAATATAAACTCTCTGTCTACTTTCCCAATAAGTTCAATTTCAGCTCCGGCCAAGCCTCTTTCTGACGGAACTACAAATAACCCATCCATAATTGATTTAGTTATAGCATTTTCTATCTTAGCCTCGCCTAAAAGGACTTCATAACTCGTATCTTCAACTTCATTTTTGTCAATTCCCAACCCACTCGTTGTATTTCCCTGAGGATCCATATCAATCGTCAAAACTTTTTTACCTTTTTCAGCCAGACAAGCTGATAAATTTATTGCAGTAGTAGTTTTACCTACACCACCCTTTTGATTTGATATTGCAATTATTCTCCCCATTTTTTCACCTCATTTCTTTTATCTTGTTAAATATCAGCCGTAAAAAAGAGTAAAACCAGCGTTTTGCTCCCCAAGAATTGTTTCGCTATTCTCGTTGATGCCACACTACTTTACGAGCATTTTCCTGTACAGTAAAATAGTAATATTGATAATGTTATAATGTTTCACGTGAAACATTATAATATTATCAATATTATTTGATTTCACTAGCTGTATTTTACTTTTGACATTTTCTATTTTACAACAAACAGAACTTTTTTTAAATACAAATACTTATTTTTTTATTTAGTAATAGTTCTTTTTTAAAAATCAACTCTGTGCTTCTATCCATTTATTCTCTAAAACTCTGCACATCAGTCTCTAATATATACTTTTCCTTAATAGCTTTTAACTTTTTCATATGTTCTGTTTTTAAATGCTGTTGTTGTTTTTCTTCAGATATCCACTTTTCTACCAGAAGTAAACTATCAGAATTTGTTACATTATAAAAATATTCATAAGAAATAAATCCATCTTCTTTTTTATTTTGTCTAAGATTTCACTTTCGATTACTTCATTAACAAATATCTCTCTGGTTTCATGTTTTGCCTTATAATTAACTAATATTGTTATTTGTCCCATTAATTTATTTTGCCTTTCCTTCCCTGATATAATGTAACATTAATATTTCACCAAATAATTTGTATAAATTTTCATCTGCTTCATTGCGTCAACTGTAAACCGCCACATTCTTTTGCACATTTTTCCACCGTGCGTACCGAAAATCCACGCTATGTCATTTAACTTAAAATCTGAGATACACTACACTGATTTTCAAATTCAAAAATGGTATAATGTTTCACGTGAAACATTATACCATTTTTATTAATAATCTTCTACTGTCCTTTACAAATATTTATTTATTTTTAGTAACAGTTCAGCCATAAAAAGATAATTGGCAATACAATGAGCTTGTTCATTGTATTGTTAAATACCTTTTTATGGTAGAACTGTTACTATTTTTAAGCAAAAATTGACTCTATTTGAAAATTTAAATTGTTCCTTGTTCCAAAGTTCTGCAGAAATGCTAAAACTTAAAAATCAAGCTTATATTTCAAACAATATTTTTGGATAGTAATTAACTATTTAAAAATAGTTAATTACTCTAAACAGATATTCACAACCATCTCTTTTTTGTCCTTAACACTATCCGCTGTTGCTGGCAGCAAAACACAAAATATTATTATTCTCTGTTTAGTTCCATCTGGGTGATACAAATGAACCATTTTATAACGGACTCTTTTTAGGCTTACCGCCCTGTCTCGGATATTTTTTATTTAATTCCTTTTTCTTTTCAAACACGACAAAACTTCTGCTTATATCTGTATTTGGGATTGAAAAGCCAATAACATCCTTTATCCTGCAAAACAATTGTTTTTGAGCATTTTTTGATAATTCAATTTCTTCTGTCACATCACCGGATTTATATGACACAAATACACCTCCTACTCTCACAAACGGTATGCAATATTCCAAAAGTGTAGACATATTTGCAACAGCTCTTGAAACACAATAATCGAATTTTTCTCTATACTCCGTATCTCTTCCTAGTTCCTCCGCCCTCGCATGAATTGTTGTAACATTTTTCAAATTGCAAATTTCTATTACTTCGTTTAAAAATTTTATTCTTTTATTCAGCGAGTCCATAAGAACAAATTCTGCATTGTCAGTCACGATAGCAAGTGGTATTCCCGGAAACCCTGCTCCTGTTCCCACATCAATAACTTTTTTACCGTCAAAGTTAATCTTTTTAATCAATGCAATACTGTCAATAAAATGCTTATAAACCACATCTCTCTCATCAGTAATGGCAGTAAGATTCATCACTTTATTTTTTTCTATCAAATGTTCATAAAACTTTTCAAACTTATCAAGCTGACTATCAGTCAAATCGATTTCTGCTGCCAACGCTCCATCTTTTAGAATTTCTTTTAATTTTTCACCCATTATTCCACCTCTCTTCTAAAAAAAGCTAATCTTTCCTTTATAATCAAATCAAGCAATTAAATATAACCTTTATTATTTAACTCAGCAGTATATCACCGTTGTTTACAAAAATCACTTTCCAAGATATATAAGAAGCACCGATATATCAGCCGGTGATACTCCCGATATTCTTGATGCCTGTCCCACCGATGCCGGTCTTAATTCTTTTAGTTTCTGGACTGCTTCTTTTCTAAGGCTATAAACATCATCATAATCAATATCTTCAGGTATTTTTTTATTTTCAAGTTTTTTATACTGCTCTACCTGTCGTAACTGTCTTTTTATATAGCCCTCATATTTAAGTTCAATGTTTACCTGTTCTTTTACATCTTCCGGAAGTTCTTTTCTGTCCTTGTCTATATCCTTGATTATCTCATATGACAATTCCGGTCTTTTCAGTAATTCCGCAAGAGTTGTTCCCGACTGTAACGGTGTACTTTCATATTTTGCAAGAAGTTCCTGTACTTCTGCTCTCGCACCTACAGTTGTCTTTTTCATCCTCTCCACTTCTTCTTCAATAAGTCTTTCTTTTTCAAGCAGCTTTTCGTAACGCTCATCATCTATAAGACCTATCTCATGACCTATTCCCGTCAGACGCATATCTGCATTATCCTGTCTTAGCAAAAGCCTATACTCTGCTCTTGATGTCATCATTCTGTACGGCTCATTTGTCCCCTTTGTCACAAGATCATCTATAAGCACACCTATATATGCCTGCGATCTGTCCAAAACGACCGGTTCTTTTCCCAAGAACTTTCTTGCCGCATTTATTCCTGCAATTATCCCCTGAGCTGCTGCCTCCTCATATCCTGAGCTTCCATTTGCCTGTCCTGCACTGAAAAATCCTGATATATTTTTAAATTCCAATGATGCTTTTAACTGCAACGGATTTATACAGTCATATTCGATAGCATAAGCATTCCTCACGATTGCTGCGTGTTCAAGCCCCGGAACTGTATGGTACATTCTGTACTGCACATCCTCCGGCAGTGAACTTGACATTCCACCTATATACATCTCATTTGTGTATAGACCCTCAGGCTCTAAAAATACCTGATGTCTTTTTTTGTCAGCAAATCTAACAACTTTATCCTCTATTGACGGACAATATCTGGGACCCGTCCCCTTTATATTTCCAGAGTATATTGGTGACCTGTCAATATTTTCTCTAATAATTTCATGTGTTTCTTCGTTAGTGTAGGTAAGCCAGCACGATACCTGCTCTCTCTCCAACTCTTCAGGTGTATTTGTAAACGAAAACGGAACTATCTTTTCATCACCTTTCTGCTCCTCCATTTTAGAAAAGTCAATCGTTCTCTTATCAACTCTTGCCGGTGTGCCCGTTTTAAATCTTCTAAGCTCTATTCCGAGGTCTAAAAGCGACTGACTGAGACTGTTAGCCGCACTTAGTCCATTAGGACCTGTATATTGGCTTACATCACCATATATACATCTTGCCTTTAAATATGTTCCCGTACACATGATAACAACATTGCAAGGGTAAATTGCATCAGAAGTTGTCTTAACCCCCGCAACTTTTCCATCTTCCACTAGCACCTGTGCAACCTCACCCTGTTTTATCGTGAGATTATCCGTATTTTCAAGCACTCTTCTCATTGAATTACTGTAATTTTTTTTATCAGCCTGTGCCCTTAAAGAGTGAACAGCCGGACCTTTAGACATATTTAACATTTTTGTCTGAATAAATGTCCTGTCTATGTTTTTTCCCATCTCGCCACCGAGCGCATCTATCTCCCTAACCAAATGCCCTTTTGAACTTCCACCTACATTTGGATTACACGGCATCATTGCAATACTGTCAACGCTAACCGTAAATATAAGCGTTTTTAAGCCAAGCCTTGCTGTCGCTAAAGCAGCTTCGCAGCCGGCATGACCTGCACCTATTACAACCGCATCATAACTTTCATAAGTATATGGCATTTTCTTAACCTCCATCTTATTTTCCCATACAAAATTCTTTAAATATTTTATTGACTAAATCCTCTGATGCCGTTTCACCGTTTATCAGACCAAGTCCCTTATAAGCATCCATCATATCTATTGTAAAGAAATCCTCCGGCATTTCATCGTCTATTGCCTGCAGCACGGCATCTATACTTTCTATTGCAGCCATAACCGCCTCTTTATGCCTTATACCTGTCAAATGTACTTGATCGTTAAACGATATATCTCCGTCAAGGAATGAATTATTAACATAATCTTCTAACTCTTTCATTCCCTGTTTTGTCTCATTAGAAAATGTAATACATTCCCAGTCAAGCCTTTTTTGAATATCATCGGCAGTCGTAACCGGGTTAAGATCAGACTTATTCATTAATATTACACCCTTTTTCTGCTGCAATATATCAATTATCTGGAAATCTGCATCATCCAGTTTTTCACTTGAATCAACAACATATATTATAAAATCACATTTATCTGCATACTCTATTGCTTTATTTACACCGATATTTTCTACAACATCATCCGTTTCATGTATTCCTGCCGTATCCACAAGATTTAAAATAACATCCCCAAGCTTAACTCGCTCCTCAAGAATGTCCCTTGTCGTACCTGCTACATTTGTGACAATGGCTCTTTCCTCATCGAGAAGCAGATTCATAAGCGAAGACTTTCCGGCATTTGGTTTTCCTACTATAACCGTATTTATCCCCTCTGACTTCATTCTGCCATCATCAAAATGCTCAACAAGCTCATTAAGCTTATCTTTATCCCTCTCAAGTTTATCTCTTAATTCAAACCTAAACTTTCCAAGGTCATAATGTTCAGGGTCGTCAAGTGCGGCTTCTATATATCCCATATCATAAAGTATATCCTGCCTTATATCTTCAATATATTTTGATAAATTTCCTTCAAGCTGGCTCAGTGCACTGTCTAAAGCATAATTATTTTCAGATGATATAAGCTTCATTACAGCCTCAGCCTGTGCAAGATCTATTCTTCCATTAAAAAATGCCCTTTTGGTAAATTCACCCGGCTCAGCAAGAGCAGCCCCGTTTTTCAGTACCGTTTCCAAAATCTTTTTTACTATAAATGGTCCTCCGTGTGAATCAATCTCTATCACATCTTCCCTTGTATAACTGTTAGGTTTTTTCATAACCAAAACCATAACCTCGTCTACAACTTTCCCCTCATCAACGATAAATCCATAATGTATCGTATGTGTATCTGTTTTTTCAAAAAATTTATCATCAGACTGCACATCTTCTTTCTCACATTCTGATGACAGGTCTATCTGACTTCTTTTTCTAAATATCTTACCGGCGATAGTCATAGCATCATCTCCGCTTATTCTTATTACTCCTATTCCACCGCCCATTCCACTTGCAATACTCGCAATAGTTTTTGTATGCATCAAAACCTCCAAATTTAATATAAAGCAAAAGGGACTGAAAACCAGCCCCTTTCCTTATTCATAGTTACCATCTGCCAGCAACTATTCTCCGTCTGTTGCATTTTTTGTTTCATCAAGAACTACATCTTTATTTTCATCGTATCTGTTATAATTTTTCCTATATGAATTATTATACTTTTTATAACCACAATTATTTCTGTATCTTGATTTATTACCATAACCATACTTTTTCTTCTTATCGTATTCCTTTTCAAAGCCCGGCTTTAAAGAAATAACAACTTTTCTATATGGCTCCTCACCTTCACTGTGAGTTTCAACATATTTATCATTCTGAAGTGTAGAATGAATCACTCTTCTCTCATAAGGATTCATCGGCTCTAAAATAACACTCTTATGAATCCTCTTAACCTTATGTGCAAGATTTCTTGCA
>ERZ773269.3104-NODE-3104-length-11507-cov-11.584439_pt1 | contig 11507 bp, 10 predicted proteins | sample MGYA00511958_ERZ773269 | MGnify/ENA primary metagenome ERZ773269 (study PRJEB29015, sample SAMEA2737761) | human gut metagenome | biome: human gut; feature: human-associated habitat; material: faeces | place: China | collected 2012 ... | reverse complement strand
CCATGCGATCTACGAAGTTAAAAACATTATCGATTAACTCAGACTCTACTTGGTCCAGTTGCCCTTCCTCGTGGCTTCGAGAAATCATCATGCGAATTTCTTCTTCTGAGTACACAAGATCAAGCTCTGTTAAATATTTTGTTTTGTAAAAGCCTAAAATAACATTGGAGATTTTACTAGCAATCCAAATAAATGGATACACCAATTTACCTGCAGCCACGACGATACGGCTATAGGTATTTACGTATTTTGTAGGGAAGGATAAGCCCAATGCTTTAGGTACAATTTCACCGAAAATTAGGACGATTAAACTAATTAATAGTAATAGAATAATATCTAGTACCAAATGCATCCAAGTACTATGAATATTAAGAACCGCCACTATACGATCAACAATATTATCAAATACAAAAGTACCTGTGCCTGCAAGGGCCAAAATAAAGAATAGAATCAAAAACTGTGTAGTATTTAAAAAATACTCAGGATTTTGATAAAGCTTTAATAAAAATTCTCTATCCTTCTCCAAGAGGATGTCCATATCCTCTACATGTTCTTTACGAAGGCGTGCAAAGGAGAACTTTGCAACCACAAAAAAGTTAATTAAAAAAATACATAACAGACCAAACCCTATGGGTAACAGGCCATCTACACTATCCATCTTTATTCCTTTCATATGAATATGGAAACACTTATTTCTTTTTATTATATCAAATTATTTTCTATAACCAAGTTCAGATAACATACCAGATTTATTTCTCCAATCTTTTTTTACTTTAACCCAAAGGTCCAAGTACACCTTTGTAGCTAATAGCTTTTGAATATCTGCGCGCGCTTCAGCGCCAAGTTGTTTTAACAAAGCACCTTTTTTACCGATGATAATTCCCTTTTGAGAGTCTCTTTCACAGTAGATTGTAGCGCGGATATAGGTAGTACCATCATCACGTGTTTTCATTTCATCTACGTCTACAGCGATAGCATGAGGAATCTCATCTCGTGTAGCTAACAAGATTTTTTCACGAATGATATCGGAAATAATAAGGCGTTCCGGTTGATCCGTAATCATATCCTCCGGAAAATATTGTGGACCTTCCGGCAAGGTTTCCTCTAGAACCTTAAGAATTTCAGATAAGTTCTCTTTATCTTTTGCAGAAATAGGAATGACACCTGCAAAAGGATATGCATCTTGATAAGAAACGATTGCTTCTAAAAGCTCTTCTTTTTTGAGTGTATCAATTTTGTTGACTACCAAAAATACAGGAACCTTTACACGTTTCAATTGTTCAATAATAAAATTATCCCCAGGACCACGTTTTTCATTGCCTGCTACGACAAATAAAACGGCTTCCGTTTCTTTTAAGGACTCAATAGCAGCATCTACCATGAATTCGCCTAACTTGTGCTTAGGTTTATGCACACCAGGTGTATCCATAAATACGATTTGTTTGGATTCATCCGTATATACGCAGATGATACGGTTACGCGTTGTTTGAGCCTTATCGGATACGATAGCAATCTTATCGCCAATAAGAGCGTTGATTAAGGTAGATTTACCTACATTAGGGCGTCCTACAACGGCAACAAAGCCTGATTTAAAATGTTCGTTCTTATTCATTATATGGTGCATCCTCCCGCACATAACCGAGATTACCTAGGATAAATTCTTCCTCTGTGCGCATCTCTTTTTTATCTTCGTCGTTCATATGGTCATAGCCTAAAATATGTAAGCAACTGTGAGTCGTTAAATATGCTAATTCCCGTTCAAAACTATGTCCATATTCAATAGCTTGTTCACGAGTACGCTCTAAGGAAATAATCATATCACCAAGTAAGTGATGTTCCTCTTTACTACCTTCGTAATCATCCCCTTCATTGAGGGCAAAGGACAATACATCCGTTGGTCTATCGATGCCTCGATATTCCTTATTAAGCTCGTGAATTTTAGCATTATTGCAGAGTAAAATACTCATTTCATCTTCTTCGAGGCCATATACGCGACTCACTTCATCGCAGACCTTGCGTATAACAGCCTCAATATTGGAATCCTCTTGAATTCCTTCATCATAGCTAATGTGTATATACATACTTATCCTTTCGCTACATTCTCTTTGGATACTGCGTTAGATTCTGTAGTCTCACCAGCTAACTTACGTTCGTGATATGCATCGTAAGCTTTTACAATGCGACCTACTAAATCGTGACGAACAACGTCTTGATCGCTAAAGTAAACCATATTAATACCAGGTACATGACGCAATACCTTTTCAGCCTCGCCGAGGCCAGACACAACACGTGGAGGTAAGTCAATTTGTGTCTTATCACCGTTGACTACCATTTTAGAGTTGTTGCCTAGACGAGTTAGGAACATTTTCATCTGTTCTGCCGTCGTATTTTGAGCCTCATCGAGAATGACGAAGGCATTTTCCAATGTACGGCCACGCATATACGCTAGTGGTGCTACCTCGATAGTACCACGTTCCATAAAACGTTGTACTTGCTCGATACCAAACATTTCATGTAATGCATCATAAAGAGGTCTTAAATAAGGATCAACCTTGTCTTGTAATTCACCAGGTAGGAAGCCTAACCGTTCACCTGCCTCTACAGCAGGGCGTGTCAAAATAATTTTATCTACATTGCGGTTTTTTAAATAGAATGCAGCTAAAGCTACTGCTAGGAATGTTTTACCTGTACCAGCAGGACCAATACCAAAAGTAATAGTATTTTTTCGGATACTATCTACATAGTATTTTTGACCTTCCGTTTTAGGCGTAATATTTTTACCACGCATATTAACGGATAAAGTATCCTCAAACATAGTATGTACGGCATCAGCTTTACCATTAGCCACAAGTTTAGCCGCAATACGCACTTGAGACTCAGTTATGGTACTACCTTCACGGTAAAGGAATACTAATTCTTCAAGGGTACGATAGAGAGCTTCTACTTGTTTTTCATCGCCCTTTATAACTACCGTATCACCTCGTGCCACTACATCTGCAGAGATGACTTCAAGCATCATATGCAGATATCGATTATGTTGACCTAGTATGGATTGTGCTAGGTCATATGTAGGAAATGTAAATATTTGTTCGCTCATACAACCTCCTAATCTATAAATTTACGAACTGCTTTACCATTTAGGTAATCACAGAGATCACCTTGATGAGCATCTAGTTCGTCTAGTTTATCATCAATTAAATCTTGTACGCGCCACCAACCCATAGACCAGTTTGTAAAAAGCGTATTATCTTCAGGTGCTCTCCCTACAAGACGCTGTAAAACAATGTCAGGATGTAAATGACGTACAAAATTAACAACCCGATCAGCATATTCTTCCGCACTAATTAGGGTAAACTGACCCTCTTGATACCACTTGGCCATCAATGTATTTTTTACAATATACAAAGCATGTAGTTTCACTTGATCAACACCGAGTGCAGATAAAATACGAGCCCCTTCGATTGTATCCTTCATTGTATCCCATGGTAAATTAACTATCATATGAGTAGTTATGTTAAATCCATATCGCTTAATCCGTAATACGGCATCAATAAACTGGGCTAAATCATGACCGCGATTAATTTTCTCTAATGTATCATAGTTAACCGTTTGAAGACCTAGCTCAATATAGATATCCTTATGAAAGCGATCCCTAATATCAGCTAATATCTCAAGATATTCATCGGCAATACAATCGGGTCTTGTTGCAATAGCAATGCCCACGGCTTTATCAATACAACCTTGTTCAATATAGCTTTTAAAATCATCAAGATTCAAGTAGGTATTACTAAAGTTTTGGTAATAAGGGATGAACTTCTTTGCTTTATATTTAGGGCCTATGTGAGCAATATTTTCCTCTAATTGCATGCGCACCGTCATCCAGGCAGGACGATTTTCGTATCCCGCGCCAATTTCACCACAAAAGGTACAGCCTCCAACACCAGCCGAACCATCTCTGTTAGGACAGGTCAAGGGTAGTGCTACAGGTAATTTATAAACCTTTTCCCCATATGTTTCTTTATAATATTTAGATACCATGCGGTATCGTTTTGATCTCGTTGTATCGGTCATAATACTCCTATTAAACTAACCAATCATCGCTTATTATGTAATATTTCAACTATCATAAATTCTCTAATCTTTTGATTATAAAAAATTAGATAAACTATTTTTATATTACTAACAAGCCTCTATTTCAGGACGTATAAAAGGTTTTACCTCTTTATTTACGTCGATTACAACTGTAAAAGGTACATTTGGTACATTCTCTATACCTAACACTTTAGCCGTGTCCTTAGACATAGGCATTTCTACATATTGTTGACGAATTTTGCGCCACTCTTTAAATGTATAATTAGGAATATACTGAGATGCAATTTTTTCATTGCGCCAGAATGCTTCCCCTTCTTGTAAAAGTTCTTTTGTCTGTTTTGGTAAACCTACGGCTTCACTGCGGACCTTACCACGATAGCTAACGAGTGTATCATATTGTAATAATTCGGCAGCTACTGTATCACCTTTAGACAAGAAAAAATTGTACAAGAACTCTATTTGATCTATATCTTTCAAATTAATCTTATGATTACCTGCATCGAGCCAAGCCTGTGTCATGTCACAAAAATAGGAAAAAGCATCTTTTTTTGTCTCCACTTTAGAAGGATCATACTTTTTCATAGGTGGTACATGATTAGTTTCTGTATCTTCCCCAGTTATAGATGTATCAGTATGTTCTTTTATAAGCTTACTACCAATATAGCCAAACACAGTTCTAAATCGTTCACTATTATAAAAGCGTTCAAAGACATCTTCAAAGTGTTTTAAGAAACGTATATCTCTATAAGGGAGCACGTGAGTACTTAATACCTCATATGGCGCTAAGGGATCACTAATATATTGATACTCCTCCATACGGCGTACACCAGAACCTTTTAACAGTTTTAAAAATCCAATTTGTAACGCATGTGGCTGTAAACTAAAAAGATCATTAAAGGATAATCCAAACCGCTGTTTATTCTCGTAAGGCAGGCCTACAATTAAATCCATGTGCACATGAGTTCGGCCTGCTTCAATAATAGGGCGAATAGCCTTTTGAATATACGGCCAATCATTATATCGATTAATAGCATCTAAGGTTTTCTTATGTGTACTTTGAACCCCTACCTCAATTTGAATACGGCCTGGTGGTGTTTCACAAAGAATATTTGTTTCCCATTCCGTCATTAGCTCTGGTTCCATTTCTAGATGGAAATTCGTCTCCGTATCGGCATCACGCATGAATTCCATCATAGGTCGATGATGATGTGGCGCACAGTTAAAAGTTCTATCAACAAATTTAACTTGTTTTACCTTATGATCGATAAACCACTGTAGTTCTTTAAAAGTTCTTTCCTGCGGAAAAAAGCGAACTGTATTTTTATTGCCAGATAAACAGTACTGACAAGAGAATGGGCACCCTCGAGAGGATTCATAGTAGATGATTTTATGTTCTAAATCTATCATATCCTCTTCTACATATGGGAATGGTATAGTACTCAGATCTTTTACCTCCACCGTATCAGTAGAGCCCAGGAGTCGGCCAGAAATGTGTCGACCACGTACGCCAGGAATCTGCTCTTCTAAGCCATCATTGCCAGCGATTAGTGCACTAATAAGTTGATAAAAAGCTTCTTCCCCCTCACCTTGTACGACATAGTCCACAGCAGCACAACGATTTAAGATTTCATCGGCTGTGAAAGACACCTCCGGCCCACCTAAAATAATTTTAATATCTGGTCGCACAGCTTTCACCATGTCTACTACATGTAAAGTCATCTCAATATTCCAGATATAGCAAGCAAAGCCCAATACATCAATATTGCGCTCTGTAATATCGCTAAGAATATGTAAAACAGGCATATTAATAGTATATTCTACTATATCGTATGCCTGTCCGTGAGCCTGCCCATACGCTTTGAGATAACGCAAAGCCAGAGAAGAATGTATAAATTTTGAATTTAATGTGGATAAAACTACGTTCATAGGTCCCCTTTAAATCATCGAATGGCTCAGCCACCGTCTAGTCATAATATATGTATTATACCATTAAAAGAGACTAAATATAATAGAAATAATAGCACCCACTAAAATAACAACAGATGCGACAGTGAGAATGATACTGCCAAAGAATACAACAGCAGCCAAAATAATCCCTAAAACAATGAACAATATAATTCGACTAAGCCAGCTTGTACTATTAAAGCTATACACCTTAACTTTCGGTTCATATTGATTGTTTTCATCGTAATATTGTTGCTCGTCATTGATATTAGTTGGCGTTGAATCTACATGGACGGAATCGCCTACCTCTTCAATAGTTACACCATCAAATTCTCGTCTCTCATCGTCGGATAATACGCGTGTATTAGGTTCACCAGAATAAGTACTGCGACTATAAGTATCATCTGATTTACCATTTCTATATGTATTTTGATTATTGTTTATATTGTGTTGATCATTCATATGTATTTCCTTTATATGAACAAATACTAATTGATTTTATACAATTTATTATACCATATTTTACCATCATAATGGCAAATAGAAATCCCTTCAGATATAAAGCCATATATCTGAAGGGATTGTATTTTTATATATTGATTAATGTTAATATATGCTTACACGTAGATTAGTCATTTAAGAATTTTTTAAGTAATTCATTTACCATTCCCGGATTAGCTCGGCCTTTAGATTCCTTCATAACTTGACCAACTAAGAAGCCTATAGCCTTACCATTACCACTCTTGAAGTCTGCTACTGGTTGTGGATTATTAGCAATAACTTGCTTAACAATTTCTTCAATAGCACCAGTATCTGTGATTTGAACTAGACCTTCCTCTTTTACAATAGTATCAGCATCCTTGCCGGATTCCCACATGGATACGATAACTTTTTTCGCAATTTTGCCGGAAATTGTACCTTTATCGATAAGAGCAATCATACCAGCCAAGTTTTCAGGGCTTACCTTAGATTCAGCAAATGTTAAACCACTTTCATTGATCATCTTAGACAAGTCACCAAGCATCCAGTTAGCAACAGTCTTAGCATCTGCACCTGCTTTAACAGTATCATCTAAGAAGTCTGCAGTCTTACGAGATACTGTGAGAATTGTAGCATCCTCACGAGACAAACCATATTCAGATACAAAGCGTGCAATTTTAGCATCTTGTAATTCTGGCAATGCACGGCGCACTTCTTCGATTTTTTCGTCTGTAATTACGATTGGTACCAAATCTGGTTCTGGGAAGTAACGGTAGTCGTTTTCTTCGTCTTTCTTACGCATACCAATAGTAATGCCTTGAGCATCATCCCAAGTACGTGTTTCTTGATCTACTTTACCGCCAGCTTCAATTAACTTAGCTTGACGCAATGCTTCATATTCAACAACCTTTTGAATAGCTGTTAAAGAGTTTACGTTCTTAGTTTCTGTACGTGTACCAAACTCTTTAGTACCACGCAAACGAACGGATACGTTACAGTCACCACGCAAAGAACCTTCTTCCATACGACCGTCAGATACTTCTAAATATTGCAAAATAGAACGTAATTTTTCAACGTATGCTCGCGCTTCTGCACCGGAACGAATATCTGGTTCAGATACGATTTCAAGAAGAGGTACACCCGTACGGTTGTAGTCAACATTAGAAGATTTAGAGTCGGAAATAGTATTACCACTATGAACGAGTTTACCTGCATCTTCTTCCATATGAATACGGGTAATACCAATGCGTTTAGTTTCACCATTAACCTCAATATCTAAATGACCATTTAGGCAAATTGGCAAATCATATTGAGATGTTTGATAGTTTTTAGGCAAATCAGGATAATAGTAGTTTTTGCGGTCAAACTTGTTAAAGTTAAGGATTTCACAATTCAATGCTAAGCCTACTTTAATAGCAAATTCTACTACTTGTTTATTTAACACAGGCATTGCACCAGGCAAGCCAAGGCACACTGGGCATACATGTGTATTTTGATCGCCGCCGAATTCAGTGGTACAACCACAGAAGATTTTAGACTTAGTCTTAAGCTCTGTATGAACCTCTAAACCAACGACTGTTTCGTATTTACTACTCATAGAGAAACCTCCCCAGTTGGTGCTACTAATTGACAGTCTGGACGTGCTTTTTCAAAGGTGAAAGCAGCACGCAACAATGTTTCTTCACCCATTGCAGGCCCCAACAATTGTAAACCGATTGGTAAGTTACTGCTGCTCATCCCCGCTGGAATACTGATACCTGGAATACCTGCAAGGTTAGCTGGTACTGTACAGATATCTTCTAAGTACATTGCCAATGGATAGTTTGCTTTTTCACCAAATTTATAAGATGTGTTAGGAGCAGTTGGTGTCAAAATCAAGTCTACTTTGGAGAATGCTTCATCAAATTCGTTTTTGATGAGACGACGTACTTTCAATGCTTTCAAATAGTAAGCATCGTAGTAACCTGAACTTAATGCAAATGTACCTAAGAAAATACGACGTTTTACTTCTTTACCGAAACCTTCAGATCTTGACATTTTATATAATTCTTCTAATGAATGAGCTTCTTTAGAATGATAACCATAACGAATTCCGTCAAAACGAGAAAGGTTTGACGAAGCTTCTGATGATGCAATCACGTAATATGATGGAATACCAAATTTAGTATTTGGCAATGATACTTCCTCAACGACAGCACCTAAAGATTTTAAAGTTTCTACAGCGTTTTGAACTGCTTCTTTTACGTCATCAGCTACACCTTCACCTAAGTATTCTTTAGGTAATGCAACTTTTAATCCTTTAATATCTTTACCAATTTCAGATGTAAAGTCTACATCATCAACTGGTGCACTTGTAGAGTCATTAACATCTGCACCAGAAATAGCTTCTAATACGATTGCATTATCTTTTACATTTCGAGTCAATGGACCAATTTGGTCTAATGAAGATGCAAAAGCAACTAATCCAAATCGAGATACACGACCGTATGTTGGTTTCATACCGACAACGCCACAATATGCAGCCGGTTGTCTAATTGAACCACCTGTGTCTGAACCTAAGCTAAATGGTACTAAGCCAGCTGCAACTGCTGCTGCAGATCCACCTGATGAACCACCTGGTACTGCTTTATGGTCAAATGGGTTAACTGTTTTTTTGAAATAAGATGTTTCTGTTGAACCACCCATTGCAAACTCATCCATATTTAATTTACCGATTAAAACGGCATTCTCTTTATGTAGTTTTTCCATTACAGTAGATTCGTAAATTGGCACAAAACCTTCTAACATTTTACTTGCACATGTTGTTTCTAATCCGTTTGTAATAATGTTATCTTTTATACCCATTGGAATACCAAATAATTTGCCATCCATTTGATCTTTTGCTTGTAATTCATCCAATTCTTGCGCTTTTTTGATTGCATTTTATCCAGCGCTAGAAAAGACTTAATTGTTGGATCAGTCTCTTCAATTGCATCATATATATCTTTAACAACATCAGATGGTTTGATTTTTTTGTCTTTTATTAAAGTTAATAAATTCTCAACCGATTCGTAGCGAATGCTCATCTTACGCGTCCTCCTCATTCATGATTGTAGGCACTTTAAATTGTCCATCTTCTGTTTCTTTGGCATTTTTCAAAGCTAATTCTTGCGGAATACCTTTAATTGCTTTATCTTCACGTAAAACGTTTTGTAAATCTAAAACGTGATATGTAGGTTCAACGCCTTCTGTATCAGCGCTATCATTTTGTTTTGCAAAATCTAAAATGCTTTCTAATGTGTTAGCCATTTCTTCCGTTTCTTCAGGAGAAATTTGAAGTCTTGCAAGATTCGCGATATGCTCAACTTCTTCACGTGTTACTTTTGTCATTAATAAAAGCCTCCTTTAAGTCATTCATCACTAAATTGTATCAAATTTCCAATTAAAAATCTAAGTATTTATGAGGTGCTACTTTAATTTCATATAAACTATATAAACATTATCATTCGTTTACCAAATTATTTTTTTATGAAAACAACACCCTTTAATATTAGACAACCCAATTCAATATTATGATTATGCAATTTTAATTATAAAAATTTGCTCATATCCAAAAAATACGAAAGCGCTTCCTATATTGGTATGCAAGTATTTCAAAAAGAATAAATTTAATTTTCCTACTTTTCTAAACATTTATCTTTATGTATAATGTTTTCAAGTAACTAAATTATAAATTAAATAAAGGGAGTGTTTATCATGCTTACAATGGGGACAGCATTAAGTCAACAAGTAGATGCCAATTGGCAAACTTATATTATGATTGCCGTCTACTTCTTGATACTAATCGTTATTGGCTTTTACGGTTACAAGCAAGCAACTGGTAACCTAAGCGAGTACATGTTAGGTGGACGTAGTATTGGACCGTATATTACTGCATTATCAGCTGGAGCTTCAGATATGAGTGGATGGATGATTATGGGGCTACCTGGTTCTGTCTATAGCACTGGTCTATCAGCTATGTGGATTACAATCGGTTTAACATTAGGTGCTTATATAAATTACTTTGTTGTTGCTCCTAGACTTCGTGTTTATACCGAATTAGCTGGAGATGCAATTACATTACCAGATTTCTTTAAAAATCGTTTAAACGATAAAAATAATGTGTTAAAGATTATTTCTGGATTGATTATCGTAGTATTCTTTACATTATATACACATTCTGGTTTCGTATCTGGTGGTAAATTATTTGAAAGTGCTTTTGGATTAGATTATCATTTCGGTTTAATATTAGTTGCTTTCATTGTCATTTTCTATACTTTCTTTGGTGGATATTTAGCTGTATCAATTACAGATTTCTTCCAAGGTGTCATTATGTTAATTGCGATGGTTATGGTCCCTATTGTTGCTATGATGAATTTAAACGGCTGGGGAACGTTTCATGATGTAGCAGCTATGAAACCTACAAATTTAAATTTATTTAAAGGGTTATCATTTATAGGAATTATCTCTCTATTTTCATGGGGATTAGGTTATTTCGGTCAACCTCATATCATTGTAAGGTTTATGTCTATTAAATCACACAAGATGCTACCTAAAGCTAGACGTTTAGGTATTAGCTGGATGGCTGTTGGTTTATTAGGCGCTGTGGCTGTTGGTTTAACAGGTATTGCATTCGTACCTGCTTATCATATTAAACTAGAAGATCCTGAGACATTATTCATCGTGATGAGTCAAGTACTCTTCCATCCTCTTGTAGGTGGTTTCTTACTTGCTGCGATTCTAGCTGCAATTATGAGCACGATTTCTTCACAATTACTTGTAACATCTAGTTCACTAACGGAAGACTTTTATAAATTAATTCGTGGTGAAGAAAAAGCTAAAACGCACCAAAAAGAATTTGTTATGATTGGAAGATTATCTGTATTAGTTGTAGCAATTGTTGCCATCGCGATTGCATGGAATCCAAACGACACAATTCTAAACTTAGTAGGTAACGCTTGGGCCGGATTTGG
>ERZ773269.3099-NODE-3099-length-11521-cov-29.293476_pt1 | contig 11521 bp, 2 predicted proteins | sample MGYA00511958_ERZ773269 | MGnify/ENA primary metagenome ERZ773269 (study PRJEB29015, sample SAMEA2737761) | human gut metagenome | biome: human gut; feature: human-associated habitat; material: faeces | place: China | collected 2012 ... | reverse complement strand
GCACAAAACAGTAAAACCGGTGTGGTACTTCCGGAATCCACAAAAGAATCTGTGGATGAGGAAAGCAGTGCAGTTCCTGAAGTAACAAAACCGGCGGAGCAGAAAAAAACATCATCCATGAAAACGGTAATGACAACGATCCTGTTACTGGCACTAGGAGCAGTCGGTGCGTATTACTATTTCAAAATCTATAAACCGGGCAGACCAAAAGAGGATGATGGCGAAAATCAGGGGATGGAACAGGAAGATTTTCCAGATGAAGAGGATGATTCTGAAAAAGAATAAAAAAATTTGAAAAACATTTTGTATGAAGCGTCTCCTGTACACGATTAGTGAAAGGAGGTCATAAAAAATGTACCTGATTATTAGTGAGAAACCAAGCGTTTCAAATGCGATAGGGGATGTGCTTGGAGCAACACAGAAAAAGGATGGATATCTGATGGGGGACGACTGCCTGATCAGCTGGTGCCTGGGGCACCTGGCAGACTATGTTTTCCCGGATTCATATGATCCTAAATTTGCGAACTGGCGGTTTGAAGATCTGCCGATCATTCCCAAACAGTGGCAGCTGTCTGTGACGAAAGGTAAAGAAGCGCAGTACAAGATTCTCTGCTATTTGTTAAACCGACCGGAGCTTGAATACGTGGTCAATGCCTGTGATGCAGGAAGAGAAGGGGAACTGATCTTCCAGAGAGTGTATGACCTTGCCGGATGCAGGAAACCGGTGAAGCGTTTATGGATCAGTTCCATGGAAGATACGGCAATCCGGATAGGTTTTCAGACAATGAAAGGAGCAGAGGAATACCGGAATATCTGCATGGCTGCGGTATGCAGGGCACAGGCAGACTGGCTGATCGGAATGAACGGAACTAGGGCATATACGACCTGTTATTTTAAACGTCTGGTTGTGGGCAGGGTGCAGACGCCAACGCTTGCCATGCTTGCGGAACGTCAGGATAAGATTGAGCATTTTCAGAAAGAAGCCTTTTATAAAGTAGCACTGACAGACGGAAGGCTTACGGTAGTTTCTGAAAATATTGCAAATGAGGAAGCAGCCGATCTCCTTGCTTCCTTATGTATGGATTCGGAAGCAGTGATTACACAGATAAAGAGGGAACAAAAGAAAGCGTTTCCTCCCAAACTTTATGATCTGACCAGTCTGCAAAGGGAAGCAAACCGTTACTTTGGCTATACGGCAAAGAAAACACTGGATATGCTGCAGGAATTATATGAAGAAAAGCTGGTCACTTATCCAAGAACGGACAGCCAGTTCGTGACGGAGGATATGGGGGATACCGTAGAGGAACTGGTAGGGAAAATGCCAGTCTTACTTCCGTTCTTGGATTATGGACAGCTGGGACATAACATCACCAGAGTGATTAACAATGCAAAAGTATCCGACCATCATGCGATTCTTCCAACAAAAGAAGCCGTAGAAAAAGGAATCTCTGATCTGACAGCGGACAAAAAGAACCTGATGATGCTGGTCTGCCAGCAGCTGGTGCAGGCAACAGGGGAAGAGTATCAGTATGAGCAGACGGATATTATGGTCAAATGTCAGGGACATGATTTTACCGCCAGAGGAAAAGTGCCGGTGCAGATGGGATTTAAAGCGGCGGGGAATGCCTTTAAGAACCAGTGCGTGAAAGCCAAGCCGGAAGAAGAAACGGAAAAAGAAACTTCCATCCCATATGGATATGAAGAAGGAATGACGCTTTCTCCGGTAAAGGCAGAAAAGACAGTGCATTTTACTTCCCCGCCAAAACCATTCAATGAAGATACCCTCCTTGCCGCTATGGAAACCGCAGGGAATAAAGACTTTGATTCGGAGACAGAGAAGAAAGGACTGGGGACTCCGGCAACCAGGGCAGGTATCATTGAAAAACTGGTTTCTTCCGGCTATGCAGTCAGAAAAGGAAAGCAGATCTTGCCAAGCACAGAGGGCAGGGAACTGGTGAATGTCATGCCGGCTTATCTGAAATCTGCCGCAATGACTGCCGAATGGGAAAATCAGCTTTTAATGATGGAAAAAGGGCAGATCACCGATACACAGTTTATGGGTGAGATCACTTCTTTAGTCGGTAAGATTCTTTCTGTGTGCAGGGAAATACCGGAAACGGAAAGGAGAAGGTTCCAGAAAGCAAGGGAAGTGATCGGTAAGTGTCCGGTCTGCGGCTCTGATGTCTACGAAGGAAAGCAGAATTTTTACTGCTCCAACAGGCAGTGTGATTTTGCCCTTTGGAAAGAAAACCGTTTCTTAGGAAGCATGGAGAAAACACTGGATAAAAAGATGGCAGTGGAGCTTCTTGATAAAGCCTGCACCCATGTAAAAGGGCTGTATTCCAGAAAAAAAGATATAAAGTTTGACGCAGATCTTTTACTGACACTGGAGGACGGAAAGCCAAGGTTCCATCTGGAATTTCCAAAGAAGAAAAAGAAATAAGACAAGGAGGTAGGCAGTATGTCGAAATTACAGGACATCCGGGAACTGGCACAGGAACATGCGACATTGGTGAGCAGTTCGCCAAGGGACTGGATGGGTTATATGGATACCGCAGCGAGACTATACCGGTATCCTTTTACAGACCAGTTACTGATCCACGCACAGCATCCACAGGCAACCGCCTGTGCGTCCCTGGAACTGTGGAATGAGAAGATGTTCCGCTGGGTAAACCGGGGAGCTAGGGGAATCGCCCTGCTTGACGAGAATGGTCATAATACCAGACTCCGGTATGTGTTTGATATTTCAGATACGCACATGGTGGCAGGCGGAAGAAGCCCTTACCTGTGGCAGATGCAGGAACATCAGCAGGAAGAGATCCTTAACCATTTAGCAGAAGCGTATGGTCTGGAAGAAAAAGATACAGGGACTTTATCGGATGCGTTGATGGCGGTTGCAAGGGAAATGGTCGCAGACAGTCTGGAAGAATATCTGGACGGCTTGGAATATGCAGCGGAAGGAACGTATCTGGAAGATCTGGATGAAGTTACGATCCGCAGTGATTTCCGCCAGCTTGCAACGGACAGTGTATATTACATGCTTTCCAGACGATGCGGGCTTGAACCGATGGAACTTCTGGAAGAAGAGGACTTCATGCATATCACAGATTATAACCGGCTGTCTGTACTGACCTTTCTTGGAAATGCAGCAAGCCAGATCAGTGAGAGTGTTCTGATTGACATTGGAAGGACGGTACATAAAATTTCTCTGGAAGAAGCCAGAAAAGAGGTTGAAATTTCCAATGAAAGGAATTATAATAACTTTAACACGTTAATGCGTGAAAATAAAAATAAGGGCGTAGAAAACAACAAAGAAGAAAATATCGAGAATGAAGGAGGAACCGACTATGGAACTGACATATCATCGCAAGGGGGATTACCTGTTTCCGAACCTGACCGTAGAGGAGGAAGAAGTGACAATAGGGAAATACGGGATGCTTCGGAGGACATTCCTGAAGGAACACAAGAACAGCCTGTATCAGAGCCTGTTCCTGACAGGAAAGCTGAACAGCCATCTGGCAGAGATCGAGAAGGCAGCACAGGAGAGGATGGACAGCCAGATGGAGAAACTGCTGAAGAACCATCCGGCACCGGACAAGGAAGCAGACCCGATGGCCTGGACAGCACATATGAACGCACTGATGGCAACAGCGGAAGAGAGCATCTTGACGGAATTGGTATACAGCTAGTTGAAGATACAAGAGAAGATGGACTGAGCAAAGCAGAGGAAGAAATTGCCTCTGCTTTATCTTTGCCCGAATATCCTACAGCAAATGAACAGAAAAGGCAGATTGGTGAAAGAGTAGCTGCTTTATATGCCGGGGAGATTCCTATTCCGGAAAGTGTTGTGGATGATATTTTACGGACGGGAGGAAACCGGACAGGAAGCCAGCTGCGTATCATCTATAACTTTATGAGTGAACAGTCACCGGGAGAATACACGGAGTTTGTAAAGCGTGAGTATGGAAAAGGCGGCAAAGGTTTTCAGATGGATGGAAGGGAGTATTCCGTCTGGTTTGATGAAACTGGGATGCAGATCGCAGTCGGGCATACGGTGGCAGACCAGATTCTGGATAAAGCCTTTTTATCCTGGAAAGATGTCAGCAGACGTATCCATCAGCTTTTAGACCAGGGTGAATATGCACCGCAGTCTGTATTGGATGCAGCAAGAAACAATGCAGTAAAAGAACATGCACAGGCTCTTGCCTATATGAAAGGGGATATGGCAGAAGGGGTAGCCGAGATTGTTTTTGATGAGGAGGATTTACCACATCTTCACAGTATCTATCCGGAGATCACGGATTATCTGGAAGAAAAGCTGGAAGATCCACAGTGGCTTTCGGAACTGAATGAAAGACTGGATGCACTGGCAGAAGCCTATGAAGAAAATCATTCCATTATGCGTTTCCATCATTATGATCCTATAAATATCTCAAAGCAGTTTCAGAAGTTTGCGGATGAGGTCATCCCTTATCAGGCAAGAGACGGGTTTGCATGGAAAGACCATCCGATGTTCATTACGCAGGATGAGATTGATGCTTATCTTGCAGGAGGTGGAGCGTATTCGCAGGGCAGGCTTAGGACGTATTCCTTTTATCTGCTGCATGAAGATGAAAGATCGAGGACAGGTTTTATCAAGGAACAGTATGGGATCGGTGGAAGCAGTCATGCACTGTCTGGTGCGGATGATTCACACGCAAATTATGATGGAAAAGGATTGTTTCTTGCAAGAGGTGCTTATGGAAATCCATATACGTCAGTTTTATTATCTTGGAATAAAGTTGCAAATAGAGTAGCTTATCTGATAAAGAATGACCAGTTCCTGCAGGCAGAAGATTATGCTCGTATGCCGGAATATGAACAGGAACAGATGGCGAACAAGGTACTCCGCTTTTATGACCGTCTTCCGGAAGAGATAGACAGACCATTTACGGATGATTTCTTCTGGGAAAAACCAGGAAAAGAAATGGTGGCAGTATTAGAGAATCCAGAGCAGACAGAAGAACTGTTACAGAAGATGGATGCAGCATTGGCAGCTCTTCCATTGGATTTTGAAGCGTATGGGACAAACTATCAGCAGAAAACAGAACTTCTTTCAGAACTCCACCAGTATGCAGAAGGAACCTATACGATATTCCCGACACCGGAAGCAGAACCGTCTTTTGCGGAACCATCCGGGCACCAGATGACCATGTTTGATTTCTTGGATACGAAGGCAGTGACAGAACCGACCGTAGTAGATATGTCAGATGTGGAGGAAATAGAAGAGGAAGAGGTTACTGCCAAAGAAGATATTCCGGAAAATCAGGAACAGGAAATAACAGAAACTTCTGAGGGACAGGAACAAAAGGAATCAGAAGAAGAGATAACGGTTAAAACAGCAGAAGAACTGGCGGAGTCCTGGGATGAAGGTGTTTTTGAGTATCAGGGGTATCATTTTGAAGCAGTAGGGGTATTGCCGGAAGGAATAGAAGGAAAAGATCTGGTTGCACAGACCCGTTCCAATACAGAACTGCATTTATCGACCTACCATACAGAAGATTTCCCAAAGTATTCTTATGATGATTTTTATGCAGTCAGCAATGCACCAACTGCCGATGTGTTCCGGTGTCTGGAAACCGGACGCAATTATATTCCGGGAGAAAATGAACTGTTTGGATATGAGGGAGAATTTCAACCATATTTAAAACCGGAAGTAGAAGAGATTGTAACAGAACCGCATAACTTTCGGATTCAGGATAATGACCTTGGAGCAGGTGGTCCGAAAGCAAAGTATAAAGCAAATATGGAAGCCATCCATTTATTGCAGACTCTGGAGCAGGAAGAACGTCTGGCAACACCCGAAGAACAGGAAATTTTATCCCGTTATGTTGGCTGGGGTGGCATCCCGCAGGCATTTGAAGAGAAAAACAGTAGTTGGACAAATGAGTATCTGGAGTTAAAGAATACCTTATCACCGGAAGAATACAGTGCAGCAAGAGCATCGACCTTAAATGCTTTTTATACATCACCGACTGTGATCCGAAGCATGTATGAAGCACTGGAAAATATGGGACTGAAACAGGGAAATATTCTGGAACCGTCCTGTGGTGTTGGTAACTTTATGGGACTGATCCCGGAGAGTATGAACAAGGCAAAGATGTACGGTGTGGAACTCGACCCGGTTTCGGGCAAGATCGCAAAACAGCTTTACCAGAAAAATAAGATTGCCGTGCAGGGATTTGAGGAAACCAGTTATCCAGACAGCTTTTTCGACTGTGTGATAGGCAATGTTCCGTTTGGATCGTATCAGGTCAGTGACCGCAGATATGACCGGCATCATTTTATGATCCACGATTATTTTATTGCAAAATCCCTTGATCTGATCCGTCCCGGCGGTGTAGTGGCTGTGGTAACTTCCAGTGGAACGATGGATAAGCAGAATCCGGCAGTGAGACAGTATATCGCAAACCGGGCAGAACTGCTTGGAGCCATCCGATTACCGAATAATGCGTTCCAGAGAAATGCCAATACCAGCGTTGTTTCTGATATTCTGTTTTTCCAGAAAAGGGACAGGGCATCCATTGAGGAACCGGAATGGTTAAATTTAAAGGAAACACCAGAAGGCTATTCAGTCAATGCTTATTTTGCAGAGCATCCGGAAATGGTGCTTGGTGAGTTTACTACAGAAAGTACCCAGTATGGAAAGCAGGAAGTGACCGTAAAACCAAAAGAAGGAATTACCTTAGAAGAACAATTAAAAGAAGCTGTCCAGAATATCCATGGCACGATCACGGAACTGGAACTTTCGGATACAGAGCTGGAGGAGGATGTTGTCTTTATACCGGCAGACCCGGATGTAAAGAATTTCAGTTTTACCGTAGTGAATGAGGAAGTCTATTACCGGGAAAATTCTGTGATGAACTGCATGGAGCTTCCGGCAATGACAGCGGAACGTGTCAAAGGGATGGTGAAGATCCGTGATGTTACGAATGAACTGATCCGGTGTCAGATGGAAGAGGGAAGCGATGAGCAGATCACAAAGCTGCAGGAAAAACTCAATGAAGAATATGATATCTTTACAGCAAAATATGGTCTTATCAGCAGCAATGCCAATAAGAGGGCATTCAGTCAGGACAGCAGCTATTGTCTTTTGACTTCTCTGGAATTTCTGGATGATAAGGGAGAACTGAAACGGAAAGCGGATATTTTTACCAAAAGGACGATCCGCAGGGCAGAAACGGTAACTTCCGTGGATACTGCCAGTGAAGCACTTGCGGTTTGCATTGGTGAGAGGGCAGGCGTTGACCTTTCCTATATGGCACAGCTTTCAGGGAAAACAGAAGAGGAGCTTACAGAAGAACTGGCAGGGGTAATCTTTAAGAATCCGATCGGTGAAAAATGGGAGCCGTCGGACGAATATCTTTCTGGAAATGTGAGGGAGAAACTGCAGATCGCAAAACAGTTTGCAGAAGATCACCCGGAATATCAGGTGAATGTGCAGTATTTGGAGCAGGTACAGCCAAAAGATCTGGATGCATCAGAGATTGAAGCAAGACTTGGGGCAACCTGGATCTCCGAGGATTACATTACACGGTTCATGGCAGAAACATTCCATACACCAAGATATTATGTAGGGAGCAAGGTCAAAGTCCAGTATGCCGAAGTGACCGGACAGTGGAATGTTATGGGAAAAAATGTGGACAGCTACGGAAATGCCCTTGTTACTTCCACATATGGAACACAGAGAGCCAATGCCTACCGCCTTTTGGAAGATGCCTTAAACCTTAGAGATACCAAGATTTATGACACGGTACAGGATGCCGATGGGGAACACCGGGAATTAAATCGGAAGGAAACGATGCTGGCACAGCAGAAGCAGGAGCTGATCAAAGAGGAATTTAAGGAGTGGATATTTAAAGACCTGCACCGACGGGAAGATCTCTGTAAAATTTATAATGAACGATTTAACAGCATCCGTCCACGGGAATATGATGGAAGCCATATTCAGTTTGTCGGCATGAACCCGGAGATCACCCTGATGCCGCACCAGAAAAATGCAGTGGCTCATGTGCTGTATGGAAATAACACCCTTCTGGCTCATTGCGTAGGAGCAGGGAAGACGTTCCAGATGATCGCAGCTGGTATGGAATCAAAACGGCTGGGACTCTCACAGAAGAATCTTTATGTTGTGCCAAACCATCTGACCGAGCAGTGGGGCGGTGATTTCCTACGTCTCTATCCGGGAGCAAATATCTTGGTGGCAACGAAGAAAGACTTTGAGCCGGCAAACCGAAAACGGTTCTGTTCCCGTATTGCGACAGGGGATTATGATGCCGTGATCATTGGACATACACAGTTTGAGAAAATCCCTCTTTCAAGGGAACGGCAGATTGCCATGCTGGAAGATCAGATTGCAGATATTACGTTCTCCATTGAAGAAGCGGCACATCAGGCAGGACAGAATTATACCATCAAGCAGTTGGAAAAAACAAAGAAGAGTCTGCAGGCGAGGATGAAGAAACTCAATGACCAGACCAGAAAGGATGATGTAGTAACTTTTGAACAGTTGGGCGTAGACCGGCTGTTTGTGGATGAAAGCCATAGTTTTAAGAACCTTTTTTTGTATACAAAAATGCGGAACGTGGCGGGTATCTCACAGACGGACGCACAGAAAAGTTCGGATATGTTTATGAAATGCCGGTACATGGATGAACTGACCGGCGGCAGAGGGATTACCTTTGCTACAGGTACTCCCGTATCGAACAGTATGACCGAGCTTTATACTATCATGCGTTATCTCCAGTATGACACACTCATGCGTATGGGCATGGGACATTTTGATTCCTGGGCGGCAACGTTCGGGGAGACAGTAACCGCAATCGAATTATCACCGGAAGGAACGGGCTATCGTGCGAAAACACGGTTTGCCCGTTTTTTCAATCTTCCGGAGCTGATTTCCATTTTTAAGGAAGCTGCGGATATTCAGACTTCTGATATGCTGAATCTTCCTGTACCGGAAGCAGAGTTTATCAATGAAGTCTTGAAGCCAAGTGAAGAACAGCAGGAAATGGTCAGTGCTTTTTCAGAACGTGCCGAAAGTGTAAGAGGTGGTCTTGTGAATCCGACAGAAGATAATATGCTCAAGATAACCAACGACGGAAGAAAGTGTGCGTTAGACCAAAGGCTTTTGAATGAACTCCTTCCGGATGCGGAAAAAAGCAAGGTCAATACCTGTGTGGAAAATGCTTTTCAGGTATGGGAAGAAGGAAAAGCAGACCGGACAACCCAGCTGATCTTCTGCGACCTGTCCACACCCAAAGGAGATGGGACTTTCAACGTATATGATGATGTCCGGAACAAACTGACAGAAAAAGGAATCCCGAAAGAAGAGATTGCTTTTATCCATGAATACAACACGGAGGCAAAGAAAGCGGAACTGTTTGCAAAGGTACGGGCTGGACAGGTGAGAATCCTGATGGGTTCCACTCCAAAACTCGGTGCAGGTACCAACGTACAGGACAGACTGATTGCTCTCCATCACCTTGACTGTCCATGGAAGCCGTCTGATCTGGAACAGCAGGAAGGACGTATTTTAAGACAGGGAAACCAGAATGACAAAGTAAAGATATTCCGGTATGTGACGGAAAATACTTTTGATGCGTATATGTGGCAGATTTTGGAGAATAAGCAGAAGTTCATCAGCCAGATCATGACCAGTAAATCCCCGGTCAGGGCTTGTGAAGATGTGGATGATACGGCACTGTCCTATGCAGAGATCAAGGCACTTGCCACAGGTAATCCGTACATTAAAGAAAAAATGGATCTGGATGTGCAGGTGAGTAAGCTGAAACTCTTAAAGGCAAACCATACCAGTCAGATTTACCGTCTGGAATCCGATATTGCAAAGAATTTCCCGGTACAGATCAGTGCATTGAAAGAGCGGATTGCCGGGATGCAGGTGGATTCGCAGGTAGTAAAAAGCGTGGATTTACAGGATAATAACACGTTTGCCATGACGGTAGGGAATGTCCTTTATGAAGATAAGAAAGAAGCAGGCGAAGCGTTGATCGCCGCCTGTGCAGGTTTAAAAACCGTCAGCACCGGCGGAAAGGTTGGGGAATATCATGGGTTTACGTTATCTGCTTCCTACAATATGTTCTCCAATGCGTTTGAACTGACGATCAAAGGAAAATGCTCTTATAAGCTGGAGATCGGAAAAGACCCGGTAGGAAATATGCAGCGTATCCATAACACCCTTTCTTCCATTGACAGGAAGCTGACGGAAAGTGAGCAGAAATTGGAAACCGTACAACAGCAGCTTGCTACTGCACAGGAAGAGGTAAAGAAACCATTCCCGAAAGAAGCAGAGCTGAATGAAAAGATGGAACGGTTATCCGAGTTAAATGCATTGCTGAACATGGATGAAAAGGGCAATGAGACGATTATGGCAGATGAGGATATTGGTAGAGAAGGAAGCAGCACAGATAGCAGGGATGCTGTAGAAGAAAAAGAACTTCCGGAAACAGCAGACAGAATCCATAAGCCATCTATTCTGGAACGCTTAAAGCAGGAGAAGGCACAGCAGAATACAGCGGAACAGCCATCTGTACAGAAAACTGCAAAGAAAAAACACGAACAGGAATTATAAAAGATTTCCCGTCAGAGTTTTCTCTGGCGGGGACATAAAATGGAGGGTTTGTTTATGGCAAATAATATAAAAAAACAATTAAAAGAAATATCGGAACGGCTGGAGCAGGGAGTAAAAGAAATCTTTACTTCGGAGAGATATACAGAATATCTGAATACCATGTCCAAGTTCCATAATTACAGTTTTAATAACACCCTTCTGATCACCATGCAGAAACCGGAAGCAACACTGGTGGCAGGGTATCAGGCATGGCAGAAGAAATTTAACCGCCATGTAAAACGTGGGGAAAAAGGAATCCAGATCATCGCACCGGCACCCATCCGTGAGAAACAGGAGATTGAAAAGATTGACCCTGTAACAAAAGAGCCGGTGATCGGGGATGACGGTCAGCCGGAAACAGAGATTGTGGAGATGGTCATTCCAAGGTTTCGTGTGACAACGGTATTTGATGTCAGCCAGACAGAGGGAGAGCCGATTGTAGAGTTGGAAGTACCGGAACTTACCGGGAGTGTACAGTTTTATGACACGTTCATGGAAGCATTGCAGAACATTTCCCCTGTGCCAATCCGCATGATGGAAATAGAAGGGGAAGCAAAGGGGTATTATCATCAGACAGAAAAGTATATCGCAATTCAGGAAGATATGAGTAATCTTCAGACCATGAAAACCGGAGTACACGAAGTAAGCCATGCATTGCTGCATGACCGGGAGGTAATGGATGCGGAAGGGATTTTAAAAGACCGGATAACCAAAGAAGTGGAAGCAGAAAGTATTGCCTATATTGTCTGCAACCACTTTGGTCTGGATACTTCCGAATACTCTTTTACCTATATTGCCAGCTGGTGTGAAAGCAAGGATATGAAAGCACTCCGGGCATCTATGGATACCATC
>ERZ773269.3085-NODE-3085-length-11569-cov-12.601355_pt1 | contig 11569 bp, 9 predicted proteins | sample MGYA00511958_ERZ773269 | MGnify/ENA primary metagenome ERZ773269 (study PRJEB29015, sample SAMEA2737761) | human gut metagenome | biome: human gut; feature: human-associated habitat; material: faeces | place: China | collected 2012 ... | reverse complement strand
CACTGGCAAAATTAGCCACAGGTCACACCTCACCAAATCCTTTGGTTGGTGCTGTTGTGGTAAAAGATAATACAATAATCGGTGAAGGTTATCACCATAAAGCTGGTACAGCTCATGCTGAGGTGCATGCACTAAATCAAGCAGGTGATAATGCCAAAGGTGCTACTTTATACGTAACATTAGAGCCATGTTCCCATTATGGAAAAACACCACCTTGTGCGCTTCGTATCATTGAGGCTGGCATAGCTAAAGTAATAGTAGGTAGTACGGATCCAAATCCACTAGTTTCTGGAAAGGGAATGGAGTTACTTCGTGAAGCAGGTATTGAGGTTGTTTGCCCCGTATGTAGTGATGAATGTGCTGAACTAAATGAGCATTTCTTTACCTATATACAGACAGGTAAGCCTTTTGTCACTCTAAAAAGTGCTATGTCACTAGATGGGAAAATTGCTACATCTACTGGACAATCTCAATGGATTACAAATGAGTCCTCTCGTCGCGATGGACATGTGTTGCGTGCAACGCATGATGCCATGCTCGTTGGAATTGGTACAATTTTGGCAGATAATCCACAGTTAAATTGTCGTTTAACGGATAGTGAATTATCAGATGCGTTATTAGATAAAAGCATACTTGATGAACCGATTACGATTCATCAACCAGATGTAATTATCTTGGATAGTCTTGGTAGAACACCTACTACTAGTCGCGTCTTTGAAATAAATAATTGCAAGATTCATATATTCGTATCTAAAGGTTGTCCTAAGGATCGGATACAAGCCTTAGAACAAGTTGGTGCTCAAGTAACCGTAGTAGAATCTATTTCTACTCGTAAAAGCAAGAGCACAGACATTGTGATTGATATTAAGAAATTATCTATCGATGATATTCTTACAAAACTAGGTGAACTAGGTTACACATCTATTCTTGTTGAAGGTGGATCTGCAATTATCAGTTCCTTTGTGGAAACGAAGAACTTTGATAAGGTCGTAACATATATTGGAAATACCATTATTGGTGGTAACGATGCAACACCAGCTGTAGGAGGTCGAGGTTTTGAAAGCTTAGAGGTTTCACCGCAATTAACTTTTACCAAGACTAAAGTATTAGATAATAATATTCGCATTGAAGCGTATCGTCAAGGAAGGAGGGGCGCTTATGTTCACGGGAATCGTTGAAGAAATCGGCCGCATCGAGAACATTAAAAAGGGCCCTAAATCCTTAGCCATAACAATTCGAGGAGAAAAAATTTTTAGTGATTTAAAAGTTGGTGATTCCGTAGCTGTTAATGGGGTGTGCTTGACGGCCACAACGATTGGCAATAGTATATTTACAGCGGATGTGATGCCAGAATCCATTAAGATGACTACGTTTACTAATTTGAAAGTCCATCAACCAGTCAACTTAGAGCGAGCTATGCTTGCTAATGGTAGATTTGGTGGTCACATTGTGGCAGGTCATGTAGATGGTACGGGCCGCATCATTAATCGTGAACAAACGGATAATGCCATTATCTTTACCGTAGAGGCCCCAAAATCCGTTATGGATTATGTTATCTATAAGGGCTCCATTACCATCGATGGAATTAGCCTCACAATTATGCGACGAACAGACAGTAGTTTTTCCGTCTCTATCATTCCTCACACCTTAAGTGAAACCATATTAGGTTTTGCTCATATTGGAACAGAGGTCAATTTAGAAACGGATATTGCTGGACGATATATTCGTCATTTTATGAATCTTGGTAGTGAACCTACCGAAGAAAAACCTAAAAAATCTATGCAATCCCTCTTAGTAGAGAATGGATTTATATAAGTAAGGAGCGTTCCTATGAGCGAACAATTACATTCTATTAATGAGGTCTTACAAGACCTTAAAGCTGGTAAACCTGTTATTATTGTTGATGATGAAAGCCGTGAAAACGAAGGCGATCTTATCATTGCTGCAGAGTTTGCGACGCAAGAAAACATTAACTTCATGGTTAAATACGCCCGTGGTATTGTATGTACACCTATGCGTCGAGAAGCGTTAGAAAAACTTGGCATCCCTGCAATGGTTACCAAAAATACTGATAACCATGAAACTGCTTTTACTGTGACTGTGGATCATGTAGATACTACAACAGGCGTATCTCCTGCAGAGCGTGCTTATACAATTCAAAAACTATTAGATCCTAATGCGAAACCTCTAGATTTCCGTCGTCCAGGGCACGTATTTCCACTTGTATATAAAGAGGGCGGCGTATTGGTACGTCAAGGTCATACTGAGGCTTCTATCGACCTTTGTCGCCTAGCAGGATTACAAGAGGCTGCCGTTATTTGTGAAATTACTAAAGACGATGGCGATATGGCCCGTTTGCCAGATCTTATGAAATTTGCTAAGGAGCATGACTTGAAAATTGCTTCTGTAGCAGAACTTATTGAATATCGTAAACAACATGAAGATATGGTTGATCTTGGTGCTTGCTCTAAACTGCCTACTAAATTTGGAGATTTTAATATCTTTGTATTTAAAAATGAATTAGATCATAAAGAACATTTAGCTATCGTAAAGGGCAATGTTCAAGATTGTAGCGATGTACTTGTACGTATTCATTCCGAATGTTTAACAGGCGATGTATTTGGTTCTAAGCGCTGTGATTGTGGCGAACAATTAGACAATGCGTTGCGCGCTATTGAAAAAGAAGGCAAAGGCGTTGTTGTATATATGCGACAAGAGGGCCGTGGCATTGGTTTGACCAATAAAATTAAAGCCTATGCATTACAAGAACAGGGCCTTGATACAGTAGAAGCAAATGAACAATTAGGCTTCCCTGCAGATATGCGTGAATACTCCTTAGCAGCTCAAATTATCCGTTTCTTGGGTATTAAAAGCATCCGCTTATTAACTAACAATCCCGAAAAGCGTCATGGCTTAGAACATTGGGGAATCAATGTAACTAGCCGTGTACCACTCATCATTGCTGCAAATAAATTTAATGCAGGTTATTTAAAAACAAAAGAAGAAAAAATGGGTCATATGTTAGAAGACTAATTAACTTTCACCATATAACTCGGTCGTTACATATATATTTCCTTAGATGGAATAGAGGAGGTCAACATAATGATGGTTCAAGAAGGTAACTTATTAGGTACTGGTAAGAAATTTGCTATTATCGGTTCTCGTTTCAACGAGTTCATTACATCTAAATTAATCGGAGGCGCTGAAGATTGTTTACTTCGTCACGATGTTAAACAAGAGGATATTACAGTAATTTGGGTTCCAGGTGCTTATGAGATTCCTTTGATTGCTAAGAAAGCAGCTTTATCTGGTCGTTATGATGCAGTTATTTGTGTAGGTGCTGTTATTCGTGGGGCCACTACTCATTATGATTATGTATGCAACGAAGTAGCTAAAGGTATCGCACATGTATCTTTGGAAACTGGTATTCCTGTTATGTTTGGTGTAGTAACTACTGAAAACATTGAGCAAGCTATCGAACGCGCAGGTACAAAAGCGGGTAATAAAGGTTATGATTGTGCGATGGGTGCAATCGAAATGGTTAACCTTATCGATCAAATCTAAGAATTGTATATATAACACTCAGTATCTTATGGTACTGAGTGTTTTTATATCATCGAAAATATGTTCTTTTAACTTTAAATCAGACTAGACGAACATATATTCTCTATTATTGAAAGTTAAATATTTGACATGATATACTATATAAGCAATATAAAAGTAATACCTTAATAAAATAAGTAGAAATAAGGAATGATAGAATGGATTATATAAAACGTTTTACAACCCGAGAAGGGGTTCGTATGTCTTTAGCTGTAACAACCGATACAGTTGAAACTGCTCGTATACGTCACGATTTATGGCCTGTAGCAACAGCTGCTTTAGGTCGTGCTATGACGGGGGCTATCTTATTAGCTGGTGATTTTAAAAACCATGAAAACGTAAGTCTTCGTATTAAAGGTGATGGTCCACTAGGTGTAGTTCACGTAGATGCATTCTCTGATAATACGGTTCGAGGCTATGTAGATGATCCACATGTTGATGTACCTTTAAAGCATGCTGGTAAGCTAGATGTTGGTGCTGCCGTAGGTCATAATGGGGAAGTGCAAGTGACTCGTTTCACGCAGTTAGCGCAAGACTATACTTCTACAAGCCCGATTCAAAGTGGTGAAGTAGCAGAGGATTTGGCATATTATTTATATGCATCTGAACAAGTACCGTCTACGATTAGTTTAGGTGTATTAGTAGATCCAGATTACCATACAGTTGTAGCTGGAGGTTTTATCGTACAAGCCTTACCGGATGCTACAGATGAAGCATTAGCACAAGTAGAAAAGAATATTAATGAACTTGGTCCTATTACAGAATATTTGAAAGCAAACCCAGATGGTAAAGGTCTTATGGAACGCGTTCTCGATGGTTTAACTGTGAATGAAGTATATAATGAACCAATTCATTTCCAATGTCGTTGTGGTCGTGATCGCTTTGCCAGTGTGCTAATGACATTACGTGAAGAAGATAAGAATGCTATTTTGGAAGATGACGTAACAGAGCTTGTTTGCCATTATTGTAATGAAAAATATCATTTCACACGTGAAGAGTTACAAGATATGTTCATCCCAAAAGGTCCAATTCAATAAAAACTTTATAATATGTAGAAAAAATACAGGCTACTAGGTTTTTCCTATAGCCTGTTTTTCTATTCTATGAGAAAATAAAAGATAGAGTTATTAATAATAGGAGGTCACAATGAGTGCAATTGGCGTAATTGGTGGTACTGGTGTTTATGATCCGTCCATCTTTGAAAATATTCATGAAGAATCCTTAGTGACACCATATGGTGAAATAGATTATGTACAAGGTACATACCACGGGAAAACTGTAATCTTTGTAGCTCGTCACGGCAAAGATCATACAATTCCTCCACACAAAATTAACTATCGTGCTAATATTTGGGGCCTCAAAAAACTAGGCGTTACATTTATTATCTCCACGACAGCAGTAGGTTCTTTAAATGAGAACTTTAAGCCAGGTCATTTTGTTTTGACTGATCAATTCTTAGATTTCACAAAGAACCGCATCACTACGTTTTATGAAGGTGGGGACCGTCCAGTGGCACATCTTGATGTAACAAATCCATACTGCCCTGAATTGCGTAATATTCTTCAAAAGGTAGGTACGGAACAAGGCCTTACGATACACAATGGCGGTACCTATGTATGTACTGAAGGCCCTCGTTTTGAGACTCCTGCAGAAATCAAAATGTTCCACATGCTCGGTGGCGATACAGTAGGTATGACAAATGTACCAGAAGTAAATTTAGCGAATGAAGCTGAAATGGCATATGCTACGATCTCTATGATTACCAACTATGCAGCAGGTATTTCTGAATCTGCTTTGACACATGCGGAAGTTGTAGAAATGATGGGCAATATGGCGGCTCAACTAAAATCTCTTATCTTAGGAGCTATTGATGCAATCGATGTGGATGCTCATTATGATGCTCATAATCGCATGCATGAATATGGTGGTTTTAAACTATAATCAACTCATAATGATACACAATAGTTCATCGAAGGAGAAGTTATGATTAATATTGAATGGCGTAAAGATACGCTGATACTATTAGATCAAACTAAATTGCCTACTGAAATTACATACGTTCACTGTACAGATTGGCGCCAAGTGGCCGAAGCTATTAAAATGCTTCGCGTTCGTGGCGCACCTGCTATTGGCGTAGCTGCTAGTTATGGTCTCATTTTAGCTGCTATGGAAGCAGGACGTTTAGAGGCGCCATTTAGTGAACAACTTACAAGCTTGTATGAGTTTAGTGAGATCTTAAAAGAAACTCGCCCTACGGCAATCAACTTAGCTTGGGCTGTAGATCGTGTCATTTCTCTTGTGAAAACTAATGTTGACAGTATGTCCTCAATGAGTGAAGTAGTAGACCTCATTACAAAAGAGGCTATTATCATTCACGAAGAAGATGTGTCTTTGAATAGACGTATGGCCGAAGCAGGTTCTACATTATTTGAAGGTAAAAAGAATATTCGCATCTTAACTCATTGTAATGCGGGTGCACTAGCTACAGGTGGTCTAGGAACAGCACTTGGTGTTGTTCGTAAATTACATGAAAATGGACAACTGGAACGCGTGTATGCTGATGAAACACGTCCATTATTACAAGGTGCTCGACTCACAGCCTTTGAACTTCACGAGGAGGGTATTCCTATTACTCTTGAAACAGATAATATGGCAGCCTATGCGATGCAACATGGATTAATTGATGCCGTTATCGTCGGTGCTGACCGCATCACTACAAAAGGAGATGTAGCCAATAAAATTGGTACCTATGGTGTGGCCGTACTAGCTAATTTCCACAATATTCCGTTCTATGTAGCCGCTCCTTATAGTACATTTGACTTTACTCTGGAAAATGGTGGAGATATTCCTATTGAGATGCGCAATGATGATGAAGTAACAGCTTTACACGGTGTTCAAATAGCCCCTAGTGGTATTGGTGTACTTAATCCTGCATTCGATGTAACACCTCATGAACTTGTAACAGCGATTATCACCGAAGAGGGAGTATTGACTCCAAATTATGAAGAGTCAATTGGTAAGCTACGCCAGATTGTAGAATCTAAATAGTCTATTATCTTAATGATTAGCTTATTAAGCATTCTATATAAGCAATATATTATCTATATAAGTAAGTATCTACAACGATATTAACAAAATTATATAGTATCAATAAATCTAAGTAGATTTACTATCAACTATTTATTTTATTGTATCTACTTGTATGAGTAAAAGGAGATATTATGCAATCTTTAATTAGAGATATAAATTTAGCAACAGAAGGTCGCAAAAAAATTGATTGGGTTTCTAACTTTATGCCTACATTAAACACATTAGGTGACCGTTTTGAAGCAGAACAAACTTTCAAAGGCCAAACAATTGTTGTTAGTGTTCACTTGGAAGCAAAAACAGCATACCTTGCGACTGTATTAAAATGCGGTGGTGCAGATGTAATTGTAACGGGCTCCAATCCGTTGTCTACACAAGACGATGTAGCTGCAGGTCTTGTAGATATGGGCATTACTGTATATGCTTGGTACGATTGTACTGATGAAGAATATTTTAACTTCCTCCATAAAGCACTTGATCATAAACCACATATTATCATTGATGATGGTGGTGATTTAGTAAATCTATTGCATACTACACGTCAAGATGCAAAAGAACGTTTGTTAGGGGGGAGTGAAGAAACCACAACAGGTGTACATCGTTTATATGCATTAGAGAACGCTAAACAATTAACATTCCCTATGATTGCTGTAAATGACTCTTACTGTAAATATCTTTTCGATAATCGCTATGGTACAGGTCAGTCCGTTTGGGATGGTATCATGCGCACTACGAACTTGACTGTAACAGGTAAGAACGTTGTTGTTGCTGGTTATGGCTGGTGTGGTAAAGGCGTTGCAATGCGCGCAAAAGGCCTTGGTGCACACGTATATGTAACTGAAGTAGATCCAATTAAAGCTATAGAGGCTGTATTTGATGGTTTCAAGGTATTGCCTATGATTGAAGCCGCTAAGGTTGGGGATATCTTCTGTACTGTAACAGGTTGTAAAGATGTTATTGTAAAAGAGCATTACAAAGTGATGAAAGATAAAGCTATCTTATGTAATGCTGGTCACTTTGACTGCGAAGTGAATGTTTCTGATCTTACTGAACTTGCTGTAAGCCACGAAAGGGTTCGCCAAAACATCGAAGGCTATACTATGTCTGATGGTCGTAAACTCTATGTATTGGCTGAAGGCCGTCTAGTAAACCTTGCAGCTGGCGATGGTCACCCTGCAGAAATTATGGACTTGTCTTTTGCTATGCAAGCCCTTGCTGCAGAGTATATCTTGAAAAACGGTAAAGAAATGGATCCAAAAGTATACGTATTGCCTCATGAATTAGATGTGGAAATCGCTAAACTTAAGTTGAACTCCATGGGCTATGACTTAGATTCTTTAACACAAGAACAAATCGATTATCTAACAAAAGTAAACTAATACTGTATTGAAATATAATGGTTTCTGTAATACATTTTGTATCTAAACTATACTAGCTTTCAAATTAAACAAATATAACCGAGCTATTATGGCTCGGTTATACCTATGAGGGAAGACTATGTCTGATTTATTGATTACTCATGTAGACGTCCTCACCGATGAGGGGGTTTTAAAAAATCATGCCATTGAAATTAATAATGGTTATATTACAGCTATTTTAAACGATAGTGAAGCCGAAAAGGTAAAAGACTCTGCTAAGGAAGTACTAGACGGTAAAGGTCAATTGGCTACGCCAGGTTTTATAAATACACATACTCATATTGCGATGGGTCTATTTAGAAACTATGCAGATGATCTTGAGCTTATGGAATGGCTTGAAACGGCTATTTGGCCAACAGAAGCAAAATTAAATGACGATTATGTACGGTACGGCACACAACTCGGTATTGCTGAAATGTTGCGCACTGGCACCACTACATTTAGCGATATGTATTTCTTTATGAATACTACTGCTGAGGTGGTAAAAGAAACAGGTATTCGCTCTGTATTGTCACGTGGCTTAGCCGGTGTATCCCCAACAGCAGATCAAGCATTAGTTGAAAATGCTGACTTATTCCGCACTTGGAACGGCTTTGATAATGACCGCATCAAAGTATTGCTTGGACCACATGCACCATATACTTGCCCTGATGATTATATGGAAAAGGTGATTGCCTTATCTCATGAATTAAATTGTGGTATTCATATGCACTTGTCCGAAACAAAAGGAGAAGTGGAGACTGTTATGAAAGCTACTGGTAAGACACCAATTGCGCATATGCATGATTTAGGTTTATTCTGGAATACTACCTTAGCCGCACACTGCGTTCATGTGACAGACGAAGATATGGCTATTATGTCTGAAAATAATGTAGCCGTAGCTCATAACCCACAATCTAATTTAAAATTAGCTAGCGGTATTGCACCAGTACCTGAAATGATTGCCAAAGGTATTACGGTTGGTCTTGGTACAGATGGCTCCGCTTCTAATAATAATGCTGATATGCTTGAAGAAGTACGTCTTGCAGCAACATTACATAAAGCACGTCTTTATGATCCAAAGGCTATTCCTGCTCAAGCCGCATGGAACATGGGCACTGTAGAAGGTGCAAAAGCATTGGGATATACAGATCTTGGTGTATTAGATAAAGGCTATCGTGCAGATATCGTGCTATATGATGTATCTGGTATGCACTGGATGCCTCGTTACAATGATTTAGCAGCTCTTGTATACTCTGCTAATAGCTCCGATGTAAATACTACAATTGTGGGTGGTAAAGTTCTTATGAAAGACAAAGAACTGCTTACAATTGATGAAGAAAAACTACGGGCAGAGATTACAAAGGCTCAAGAATATTTTAAATAGTTATCGTTAAAGCGATTGTAAAAATTTTTTGTAAAATAATATAATTTTGTGTTGAGTGAAATAGGTAGGAAAGAAATACATGACTAATTCTGTAAGTTCTAAAGACACTAATAAGTTTGAGATAGCTGCATTCTTTAGCGGTGTCGGTGGGATTGAGTTGGGTTTTGAACAAACCAACAAGTTCAGAGTGGTGTATGCCAATGAATTTGATAAAAATGCAAATATTACATATCGATTAAATTTTCCTGATACTTTTTTGGATAATCGAGATATACATATTGTACAACCTGAGGATATAAAAGCTGATAACTTGGATGTAATAGTTGGTGGTTTTCCTTGTCAGGCTTTTAGTATTGCTGGTTATAGAAAAGGCTTTAAGGATGAACGTGGTGATTTATTTTTTGAATTACTTCGTATAATACAGGCTAAAAGACCTAAAGCTATTTTTATTGAGAATGTTAAAAATATGGTTTCTCATGATCATGGAAAAACATTTAAAGTCATAAAAGAGGCTTTAACTACAAATGGATATCATATTAAATGGAAGGTTTTAAATGGTAAAGATTATGGTAATATTCCACAAAATAGAGAACGTATATATATAGTAGGTTTTTTAAGTAAGGCTCAATTTGAGACATTTAATTTTCCAGATGAAATTAAACTTACTTGTAATTTATCGGATGTAATTGATTTTAACTGTGAACAAGATGAGTATTTCTATTATACCGCTGATAAAAATCCGACCTTTTACAAAGAGCTATATGAAAATATTAAAAGTTCTGATAGTGTTTATCAATGGAGACGACAGTATGTCCGAGAAAATAAAAGTGGCGTTGTTCCTACTTTAACTGCTAATATGGGAATGGGAGGACACAATGTACCTTTAATATTAACCAATAATAACCGTATTAGAAAGTTAACACCAAAAGAAACTTTTAATGTACAGGGATATCCAAAAGATTTTAAATTACCTAAAGAGGTTTCTAATGGCCAGTTATATAAACAGGCTGGTAATAGTGTTGTTGTTCCTCTTATTAAACGTATTGCAAATAGCATAGCTGATTCATTATCTATTAAGAATGAGGTTATAAATAATAAATCATTTAAATCTAATGTATTGTTATATACAAGCATGAATGGTAAATATGATGGAGAAGCTTATATTGTAGAGTCTAAAAATTCTATTTCTATGCTAAAACAATATGTGAACAAAAATAATAAGGTAAGAGAACTTAGTAATAAAACTGAAATATTAATATATTCTGACGAAGAATATTTTAAATTTGTAGGAAAAAATAAAAAAGGTGAATTTTATTCTATTATTACTTACTAATTTATGAGGTATGTGTGTATGTCTATTTGGGAGAAATATACAAGAGATCAACAGAATGAATATATCAAGTTTCTTACGATATATGGTGCACTTACAAATTTATTTAGACAAAAACAAGGGAATCCAATTCCATATTTAGATTCTAAATTTCAAGAAACTATTTATGCTAAGATTTTTAAATCTAAAAACGTAGATGTTGGAAATACACCTCATGATATACTTTCTATCTTTGGCCATAAACGAATTGGTATAGGTATTAAAACTTGGATGAATAGTACTTCATCCTATCAAAAAGTTATGCAGTTAAAACGATATAAAGATGAAATTATACATAATATAACTAATCCTGAAGCATTAGTTTATATGGTTTCAGCGATAAAGAATGATCGTATGAGAAGTGATTATTATAGATTAGGATTAGAAGAAAATTCAAATATATATCATTATGTAACAAGAGATGTTGGTTCTTTACAGATTCAAGAGTGTGCATATCCTTTAATTAATTTAGATAAAATTACAGATATAAAGAATTTTAATACTTCGGTAACTTGGAGTGATGGTCAAAAAAAATACAAGTTTACTTTAGGTGACTCTCAAATTTGGCAATATTTTGATCCATCTGATGTTGATACAACCATTTTAAGTAAAGTTAAAGTAGATATAATTGATAATCCTTTTGATTTTTTACTTAAGGCTTATGATAATAGACCAATAAAGATCTCTTTTTCTAAATATATTAATGTAATTACATCAAATGATTTA
>ERZ773269.3077-NODE-3077-length-11577-cov-4.294567_pt1 | contig 11577 bp, 12 predicted proteins | sample MGYA00511958_ERZ773269 | MGnify/ENA primary metagenome ERZ773269 (study PRJEB29015, sample SAMEA2737761) | human gut metagenome | biome: human gut; feature: human-associated habitat; material: faeces | place: China | collected 2012 ... | reverse complement strand
TGATACAAGCAAATCCCCACCCACTACTTATTGCTTTTCGCAATTGAAGCAGGGGCTTACTTGATTTATTTTTTGTTTCGAATTCTCTCATCCATATATTTCTCCAGCTCTGCCTCCAGAGCATCCATCTTTTCCTGTGTTTCCGGCAATGCATAGGGAACTCTGTCCTTAATCCGTTTCACATAGTCATGTTCACGCATAATCTCATATGTTTCCGAGAAATTGATGTCATAATACTGTGCAATATAGGAAATCCAGTAGTCCACTTTTGAAACTCTGTCTGAAGATAATACAGATTCCTTTGCCATACAGGACTCCCATACCTTTGGTGCGATTACTCCTTCACCAACACCCTTCTCATCCACTCCCAGAAGTGTTTCCATGGACTCTTCCAGCTTTACCCTGCAATTATCCAGCTTGTCTGCATCCCGGATCAACTTTGCATGAAGCAGAGTTCTCTCATCCGTAATTCCTTCCAGTTTGAAGTCACTGTGCTTCTCAATCGCAGTGCAGATCAGACTGTCAAACCTGTCATCCTTCACAAATCTGCGGATCATTTTCTCCGGTCCGAACAGAAGCTGTGCACCATATGCTGCATGCTCCATAGTTCCCGGTTCAAAGCTGTCAAATCTCCTGATCTGTTCAAATCTGCCAATATCATGGAGCAATCCGATTACCTTTGCCAGTTGTACATCTTCCTCTGTTAATCCCATACGGCGGGCAATGTCCTCTGCAGCATCAACCACTCCATAAGTATGTACGATTTTCAGATGAATCTTATCATCCGCTCTGTCATATTCATCCAGATATGCTTCAAAAGCAGCTTTTGCCGTATCGAAATCTCTTGTTAAGTCTAATAATTTATCCATTATTATAATCCCTTCTTTATTCCTATTTAGACTACTTTACACAAAAACAGCTAATATATACTTTGCATAAATTATAAGGGCTTTATCCAAAGAATTACATTTTCTCAACCATTATTTTCTGCTTCCATACACCTTTTCTCACAATCATAAGATATACCTGAAACGATATGGAATCACAGTCATAAATGAAAGGTTCTTCTCTGTAGATCAGAGTCTGAACATTCTCTGCTTCCAATTCTTCTTTTCTTCGTTCAGCTTTTTTCATCAATTTATGCAGATACTTATTCTGTTTCCTGCCAAAATCTCTATCCGGATAGACCGAAGTTGCTTCCCTGATTTTTTCTCCCAACAGAGTAACCACCGGTAAATGACTGCTCCTGCAAAGCATTCCGGCTATCTTTCTGGTATTTGATATATCTGGTTTTTTTTCATAACGCCTGAGCATTTTTCCCAGTTTTTCATCTCCCGCTTCCGTTGCCAGTTCCTGCATAACTGCCAGGGCTTCCGCTGTTACCTCCCATGGATTGTCCACCGGAACAATATACTTCTCCGGTACTGCCGGATAAAAAAGATAATTTAATGGTGGAAAATCCCGCAGCATCGCCAGCTTTCGTTCCTGTTCAGTACAATATTCTTCTCCCAGATACTCATATTTATCACGCAATATAGCAATCTGGTACTCCATTACCCTGAGATTTTCATATTCCTTCACCCAGAAATGTCCCAGCTCTCCATAATTATACAAATGTGTTTCCAGCAAAATATCTTCAAAAAATACAGTAAACACATTCCGCCCCTGATGAACCACCAGAATATACTCTGCCTCACATGAATCCCTGTCTGTCTTCTCTAAAGAGCCTTCAAATTTCCCTTCATAATCCCTGACATAATTTCCTGTCATCCTGGCATTTTTCAGAACCAGAAAGCTCTCCACCGCATCATTCATCAGGTAGATCAGACGTAGCTCTCCACTCTCTGTCTGTCCGGTAAAACCATCCGGAATATCCATAAACTCACACAATTCCTGCTCCAGAAGCAGATTTAGTTTTTCAAAATTGTCTTCCATTGTTACTCCCCTGTAGGATCATTTTGTTCTTCAGAAGCTCCTACTTTATTTCCAGGTAACCTTTCCACCTTTTATGTTCATAGTAAACACTTTATCGCAACGAAGTCTGATGTCTATACAAAAATTTAGCTGATTATTGCGTGGCTGTCAATCCCCTGGAATTGCTTTAACTTCAGATATCTTTGCCGTGTCTCATTGACATTCTGAATATAGCATTTTACAATAGAACAAAGAAACTAAGCAGTATACATGATAAAAACACTGAACAGAAAGGAGTCATTTCCATGGGACGATTTGTAAATTCCGGAAACAGTGCTTTTCAGGTTGCGCTGAATTCAGAAATCTATGTAGATAAAACCGGTTTGCTGGCATATACAAATAAGGTTATGGATACCACCGCGAAATTCATATGCAACAGTCGCCCCCGCAGATTCGGGAAATCCATCACTGCCGATATGCTCACTGCATATTACTGTAAAGGCTGTAGTTCCGAAGAAATGTTCTCATCTCTGGAAATCGGTCAGGCACCTGATTTCACGAAATATCTGAATCAATATGATGTGATCCATCTGGATATTCAATGGTGTATGGAACCAGCCGGCGGTCCGGAGAATGTAGTTTCCTACATTACCGAAAAAACGATTCTGGAATTAAGAAATTATTACCCTGAAATTCTGCCTGTTTCCATAAACTCTCTGCCTGAAGCTCTGTCCTGCATTAACACTGCCACTGGTCAAAAGTTCGTAGTAATTATTGATGAATGGGATGTTTTGATCCGAGATGCTTCTACCGACCTGGCAGTCCAGGAGGAATACATCAATTTTCTTCGCGGTATGTTCAAAGGTTCTGAACCTACCAAATATATTCAACTGGCTTACCTCACCGGGATTCTTCCAATCAAGAAAATCAAAACACAGTCAGCTCTGAATAATTTTGCGGAGTTTACAATGACTGACGCCAGGATCTTTTCCAAATATATTGGCTTTACGGAAGAAGAAGTACGAATGCTCTGTGAAAAATACCACCGGGATTTCTCCAAAACCAAACACTGGTATGACGGTTATCTGCTGGAGCAATATCAGGTATACAATCCTAAAGCAGTAGTAGAATTAATGATATGGAATAAATTCCAAAGCTACTGGTCGGATACCGGAACCTACGAAGCAATTGTACCTCTGATCAATATGGATTTTGACGGACTCAAAACTGCCATTATAGAAATGTTGTCCGGTAATTCCGCAGAAATCGATCCTACGACTTTCCAGAATGACATGGTGAATTTTACCTGCAGAGATGATGTTCTTACCTGCCTGATCCATCTGGGATATCTGGGTTATGATCAGGATACTCATTCTGCCTTTGTTCCAAACGAAGAGATCCGCCAGGAACTTGTCAAAGCTGTTAAACGAAAGAAATGGAATGAATTTCTGACATTTCAGCAGGAATCCTCAGAACTGCTGGATGCCACTCTGGACATGGACGCAGACACTGTGGCCAGATCCATTGAAAAAATACACAATGAATACGCTTCAGCTATTCAGTACAACAACGAAAACTCCCTTAGCAGCATTCTGTCCATCGGTTATCTCAGCACTATGCGGTATTATTTTAAACCCATACGTGAATTTCCTACAGGCAGAGGGTTTGCAGGATTTGTCTACCTTCCAAAGCCAGAATATTCCAGAGATTACCCGGCACTTGTTGTTGAGTTAAAATGGAATCACAATGCTCAAACCGCAATCCGCCAGATAAAAAACAGGCAGTACCCTGAGGCTGTTGCAAATTATACTGACAATATTTTACTTGTTGGAATTTCTTATGATAAGAAGCAAAAAACGCATAATTGTGTAATTGAAAAATACTCAGAAAAATAATAAAGGGGCTGATTGCCCTTTGCGGAGAACATCTTACCGATTATCTATACGAGAAAAGAAAAGCAGGAATGGGAAGCTCTTGTAGCTACCCCATTCCCACTCTCTGTCTATTCCTTCGTCATTTGTATTATTACCAGAAGCTTCCCGATACTTCCAATCACTTCATATATGTCCATAATGATTTTCAGACAGTCATTCTTATAATATTTTTCTTCTCCCATGGAAACAATATCGCATTCACATATATTCTATATTCAGCGCTTGAAAGTACCAGGAATAATAATTTTTTTCACGTACAAAATCTCTAAAACCGCTTCCTTGTTTCCATATCCTGATTGTATCACACAGGCTCCCGAAATCGCATGCATTCACACAAACAACTATATTTCACTACATATTTAACCATTTTTTTCCAATCTTTCTCATAGACAAATTGCATCCCGCCATTTTTTATAGTATGATTATTGGAAACACCACTTTACAACTTTTTCATAAAAAATAATCGTACAGGACTTTCTGATGTATAATGAGTTTGCGAAAAAACATTACAAAGGAAAGTGACCATGTACGACAGACTCATTATACAACGAAAAGACATTGATTGGTAGGCTTCATAAATATTTTTCAGCATATTTTGAAACTTTTTCAGCCCCAAGTGCTGAAATGCTGTTTCTGTTGATACTCTCAACACTGGCTTTGGAGTCGGCTCATTCCATACGTTTTTTGTACCGACACTTTTTATCCGGTATTACGACAAAGTCGCTGAATGCCTTTTATTATGCGTGTTCCTATGCCAAAGTTGATTGTTCAGGCTTTATGAATGTAACAGCTAAAATAGCCCTGCATCTGATTCCTGAATCTCTAAAGTCACAACCAGTATTTATCTGTATTGATGATACAATGGTTTCAAAATTCGGCTTGAAATTTGAAAATGTATCCAGGCTTTTTGACCATGCTGCGCATAACGGATCCAACTATCTCAATGGGCACTGCTTTGTAAGCCTGATGCTCTGTATTCCGGTCTGGAACCATGATAAAATTTCATACCTTGCCGTTCCTCTCGGATACCATATGTGGCAGAAGAAGGAATCAAAACTGGAGCTCGCGGCGTCCATGGTACGTCAGGTCATGCCTGAATTCTTTTTGGAACACGCGAGGTTCTTGCTTATGTTACATCAACAGCCAGAATCGGAGGAACCAAACGCCTGTTTTTTAGCACGATATCGCCCGAAGAACTGCAGATTTTCTGTGCATGGCAGGAATCTTCACCTTTAAATCAAACCGGAAGTGACCAGATGAAATATATTCCGCTATTTCTTTATTCGTTTCGCTGGAATATTGAAATCAGCTACTATGAACAGAAAACTTTCTGGTCGCTATGCAGCTACATGGTACGGAGCTGCAAGGGCATTGAGATGATGATCAATCTGATCAATGTTGCTTATTGTGCGATGAAGTTATTGCCATATCAAGATGAAAGCTTTTCTGATTTCCGAGATAAAAACGTGCAGGATTTCCGTTTTGCATTAAGCGAGGGTATACGCCAGCAGGTATTTTTTGCCACTTTCGTGCAAAATATCGAAACCCAAATAAAATCATCATCAATAATAAATGCCTTAAAACAGGCGATTGTTAAGCAGGAGCATTATTTATAAAGTTGTAAAGTGGTGTTAAAAGTATCGAAACACATATAAAAACAAATGTTACAAAGAAGGGAATAAATCGGTTAATTTATCAACAAGTCTACCATTTATAAAGCGGAAACTGGTGTTTTCTTTATAAATCCATTGTTATTTAGCTCACTTAGAAATTCACTAACATCACTTAGAATAGTTTGATAATCAACCTCATCATTGATTGCTGATTTTATCAAATCAGCCAAATCATTACTTGAGTTTTTCCCATCTATATTATTCCAAATAAAAAATCCTATTTCATTAATTTGATAAAGTATACATTTATCATTCTCATATTTATCAGTTATATTTATAAGAAAAAATGTATCATGGATTTTTCGGGCAACTATATTTTCATTTTTTTCAAACAAACCTTTACTATTCATCTTCCATCCACTTACCACATAATGGACATTTCATATTTCCCTCTCCGCGATAAGGAAATTCGCATCCGCAATAAGGGCAAATCCATTTCGTGGAATATTTATAATGTACTAATAATTTAAATAAACTTTTCAACATAATATTACTCCTTTCTTCTATTATTGAGTTTCCATTTTTTAGCAACAAAACGTTAGTCTTTGCCGCCTCATCTGTCTAATGCCAAGGATCTTGACTGTAAGTAGCTTTAACACAATGCCCCCCTTCACAAGAAGATCTGTCACTTGCATTAGTATTAGGTTTAATTTTTACTTCGACCCTTGTTAATTCCGGTTTCTTGTACTTCATTTTGTTATCTCCTTGTATTTATTTCATTGACTTAAATGCATCCAGAAATTTCACGCATAACAAGTTCTCCAGTAATATATTTCCAAATATTGCATTCAACTGACGAGCCACTATTATTTAAAAGGCATCCTCCCTTACATACCGGAAAAAAGTTGCATAAAGTGCATCGTTTTGATAAGAACGGGCTATAAATAGTATGAGCATTTTCATTAAATACCATCGATACATTACCAATGGCGCTCTCTTTCTTCCCAATCTGTGAAATACATTTATAAACCCAACCATGCGGATCAATAACATATGCATTTGGCGCATCCATTGTACAGGAATTGATTTTGTATTCGGGAACCATCTTTTTTACTGCTTTTTCAAAGCCAAGCTCTTCAATATAATCTCTAAATTTCAAAAATTCCAATGAAAACTCTTTCATCGTAAAGAGATTTGAGCTACGCGCACCACATACATGGTCGCAGCCAAATGCCTTCAGCATTCCAAGATTCACATCAATATTATCCAATCCCACTGAAGAACAATACCTAATCAATTCATAAGCACTTTCGATATTACTCTTGTCAACATTGATTCTAAGATGCACTTCTACATCTGTCTTCTCCTTAATATTCTTCATATTCCGAATAATACGATCAAACGAAGAACTACCATCCATTAACGGTCTGCGTTGTTCATGAACATCTTTCATTCCGTCCAATGTAATCTGTACGGATTTAATTTGAAGCTCATCTAATTCATTAATGCTTTCTGGCGAAAAAAGATATCCATTGCTAAGCATTGAAGCATGATAGTTAACGCCATAAGTACGGCATACATCAATAAAACTTTTAGAGAGCATACAAACTGATTCAAAATCAAGCAATGGTTCTCCGCCATACCACACCACACTGATATTTTTTCCAGTTGCAGCATGATCTTTCACCAAATCTATAATGTTCTTTTTAACATCCGCATTCATATACACTTTCGGATGAGATTCATAACAATAACAGCAGCTGAACTGACAATCCAACGTAGTTGCAATTATCAGATGAAGTTCATTAGATAACTTTTTTCTCCCATCATATTCATTTTTGATTTCTTCAAGTTCGTCCATATCAACAGGTACAACAAAACCACAGTCAACTAATTCTGAGATATCATCAATATCCATTGTGTGATTCTCAAATGTGGAAACCGCTTGAGTAACTGCGTTGTAAACCAATCCTTTTGATTCATCCAGATAAATGTTGTACTTGGAAAACTTATATTCACTAGCCATCTCCTTCGGCATCATCAAAAAGCATTTATTCTTGTTCATAATTGCATTTCCTCCTTAATTGAAGAGAAAAACTTGGATCGTCATCAAATAGATTTTAATGCAACTTGTTTTAAAGGATTAGTACTGCATTGCACTTGCTGGGGAACAGTTCATACAGATAATTCTTCTTTTGCTAGACTTTCTGATAATCTTCATAATATTCACCTCCTTGTATAATATCTTTTCGAATCATATAGCACTATATTGCTCATTTTTTAACATGAAATTTCGCTAAAAATTCAGCTATGTTCATCATCAATTTCTTTTAAAATATCATAGTATGATTTCTCTTTTTTATAAAAACTCTTTCTATAATTTGCCAGTTCACATATGTTTAACGGCCTATATTCATAATTTCCAAACATAAAGTCCATCTCCGCAGGACAAACATCACAATAATACCGTGAATCACATTTGCCACATTTGTAAGATTCAGAAGATTCCATTTTGCTAAATGCAGAAAAACGTTCCCATATTGAATCGTAAGTATTTTCCAATAATTTAATACCATAGTGTTTAAGTTTCATACATGGGCACATATTTCCTTTATAATCTACAACAAAACTATTCATTCCGACATTGCAAGAAAAAACGAAAGTATTTTTCAAACTCTCTGTTATATCCTCGGATACGGCAATATCTTTTCTCATACCTTTTTTTATCTGATCATTATAATCATCAAATTCATACTTTAATATGGTCGATATGCTAACCTGATGGCTTTGTGGAGAACTATCGTGATCTATCGTTGGACATATCTCAAAAGTACATACAAACGGAACGTCTAATTTCTCAGCAATATGTTTCATCTCCTTCATTTGGTTTTCGGTTTCTTTGATAATCGGCGATCGTAATGATAAATTTATGCCAGCATTTTTTATCTTTCTACAATTGGCAAGTACTTTATCAAACGCACCGTGGATCTTTGTTACCTTTCGATATGTCTCTTCACATGCTCCATACAATGTAATGTCAATATATAATGGAGGATATTTTTGCAAAACATTTATTATATCGTCTGAAAAAAGTAGACCATTAGAAAATAATTCTACTAAAAATCCTCTTTTTTTTGCATACAAATAAATATCCAAAAAATCTTTACGTAATAAAATTTCTCCACCCGTTAATGTCAAAAACAGAATTCCTTTTTCATAAAGAATGTCTAATATTTTCGTTATTTCTTCATAATTTAACTGTTCTGCTGAATGCACATTCTGTAGATAGCAATGAATACAATTCAAATTACATTTTGGAGTTAATTCAAAAAGAACAGAAAAAGGGGTTCTTTGGTCTACCCATTTTTTCCATTGATCTTGTCTGAAGCCTAACAACTTCATATGAAATTTCTCATTAATTTCTTCCATAATATTCTAATTTTCTAAACATTATTTTAACCTAAACTATTTACAAAATAGTATTTAGGTCAATATCTGTATCATAAATTACAATTTTTTACTTTTTAGATTCTCCTTCTAATTTAATCTTTTTCATGCTTTTCTCATGGATGTCAACCGCCTTTTCGCAACAATATTCTCTTGTCACAAAATATCGATTGTCTTGATTTATTACTTTTATTCAAATAACTTTTCATCTTTCGCCCACTGTTCAATATCTGATGTATTTACATAAATATTATATTCATTAATTATTCTGTCAAAATGTTTTTTCATGTGAACGTTTTCTCCGTCTAAATACGATACCCATGCAAAATACGCTGCTCTTTTTATCGTGTTTTCAGAATTCAATGGCCCATCATTGCCAATGCAACACATGTAATAAAAATGCGAAATTTCAGAAGCTGCATCTGCAAACTCATCTTTGTTCTTTGCTGTATTTAATGCTTCAAGTAACAAATCTTCAATCTGAAAAATTTCATCATCACTCTGCCTATTCACATACTCTGGTCGCATTCTTTTATAATCCAAAAGTTTTGCATACTCCAAAAGTCCTTTCGAATACTTTTGACTTGCTGATAATTTATACCAATACTCAGCTTCGGTAAGATTTTCGTCACATCTATATTCCAATCCTATAGTATACTGTGCCTCTGCATCTCCTGCTTCTGCTGCCTTCATATACCAATACTTGTATTTGTCATCATCCTCTCCATATCCGCCGTATTCCGTATAGCACATGGCAATTGCTTTCATTGCACGAATACTACCTTTATCCGCCAAATTCTTTAAAAGCCGAAAAGACTCTTCTGGATTATAATACTGCAACGAATATCCAAGCCAATATTGTGCCTCTGGATTTCCTGCATAAGCTGCATCAGAATAAATCTCTATTCTAGCACGACACATTTTATCCGTGAGATATGGATTATTATTTTGATACATTTGATTAATTTCTTTTTTTGCCCATTCCTCTCCATTATCCAATGCTCTGACAACTTTAACAAAAGTATGGTCTACTTTCGATATCCCATCAGACTTTCCCAATAACTTATCAAGCAATCCCATTTTCATCCTCCTTTTTTATCTTACGTTCCTCTCCTTTGGTCAATCGGATATTCGCAATCCGCTTTCGCTACTTGCTCATAACCGAATAACTGCTCCGCAGTTTATCAGGAGGGGCTTGTACCCCTCCTGATACAAGCAAGTCCCACCCACTGCTTATTGCTTCTCGCAATTGAAGCAGGGGACTTACTTAATTTGGTTAAATTCACTCAATCTCAGTGTTTAAAGTATATTGTAGCACTATTTATTGTACTATAAATATTTTCTATCCTGTTTATAGCCCTTTTATTACTCAGGTTTTACAATTTTACCTGCCACAGCACAAGCTGCTGCTGTTTTTGGAGATGCCAGATAAATTTCTACTTTTGATGTTCCCATACGGCCAAGGAAGTTTCTGTTATTTGTGGCTACTACGCGTTCTCCGTCTGTAAGAATTCCGCCTGTACGACCACAACATAATCCGCATCCAGGATGTGTGATAATAGCTCCTGCCTCTGCAAGTACATCCATAATTCCCATATCTATCGCCTGACGGTATATTTTGCGGCTTGCAGGCGTTACGATCAGTTTTACATATTTTGCTACCTTCTTGCCTTTTAAGACCTCTGCCGCAGCTTTAAGGTCCTCCAGACGACCGTTTGTACAGGAGCCAATGAATACCTGATCAATTTCCGTTCCTTCAAGGTCACTTACATCTCTGATCTTGTCTACCTGAGAAGGACATGCCATAACAGGCACAAAGTCTTCTGCGCGATATGTAATCGTCTTTATATATGTTGCATCTGTGTCTCCTGAAAGGCTTTTCTGGAAATCATTTAACTCTATCCCGCAATATTCTGCTGTCTTTTCATCTGGTGTAAATAATGCACATTTAGCACCTGCTTCAATTGCCATGTTAGCCATTGTCATACGGCTTGCAACTGTCATATTTTTCACTGTACTGCCAGTAAACTCAAGCGCTCTGTAAGTTGCGCCATCAGCTCCCAGATCACCGATCAGACTCAGAATAATGTCTTTTGACATAACATTCTCCGGAAGTTCTCCGTCAACTACTACTTTGATGCCATTTTCATGGCAGAGCTTTGTAAACTCACGGAAATCTTCGTTGGTTCCCAGTCGACCGTCTACCAGCTTGTAATCCCTGGTGTCATATCCGTGGCTGGTGGATTCAAAGAGAGGCCCTATGTATATGGCGTTGCATCCAAGGGAGCGGATGTGCAAAATCCACTGCAGTAATTCTGCAAAACGGTTGGTTACTTCTGTGGCGTCATTGTGTCTGGGGGCTCCCGTCATCCCCAGGGGATACATGTGATAGAAAACTCCCCGCTCATACCAGGTGCTCATGTTGTTGTCCTCGCAATCTTTTGGTTTTATTTTATGATGCTTTATATGTGATGATGCCAGGAGGATTAGTCCTCCTGGCTTTTGAATTTCCGAAGCAGGAACTGGTAGCGCAGCTGTGCGGCATTCAGTTCATAGATATAGCAGTCAATGAGGGTAGGGTCAACCGCCTGCTCAAAATGATTCCTGGCAGCATCGATGGCGCACTTGGTGCGGTCCTCCATACCCAGACCGTCGGCGCGGCCGGAACC
>ERZ773269.3072-NODE-3072-length-11595-cov-4.935269_pt1 | contig 11595 bp, 13 predicted proteins | sample MGYA00511958_ERZ773269 | MGnify/ENA primary metagenome ERZ773269 (study PRJEB29015, sample SAMEA2737761) | human gut metagenome | biome: human gut; feature: human-associated habitat; material: faeces | place: China | collected 2012 ... | reverse complement strand
AATTATACTAAATCAGAGTCTCTATTTAACTTGTACACTTTTTATTCTAGGCCCAAGGTATCAATTTACACAAAATATTTTACACTCCCGATCCTCGCCCGGTAGACACGTCGCTTAATAGCAAAATGATAAAAGAGACTGGAAGACACACTTTCCGGTCTCTTTCTTTTTTATGTGCGTAGTTATTGGGCTCTTTGTCAGATATAAAAAACAGAACTAATAATCTACGGGCTCAATTTTGAGCCGGTTGTTAAATTAAGGACGGGGGAGTATGCAGCAATGTTCCACCAGCAGGGTTATAACGTCCTGCTGCCAGACGCCAGAGCACATGGCCAAAGTCAGGGAAAGTATATTGGCTATGGCTGGCCAGAGCGCTACGACGTACGGAAGTGGAGTAAGAAGTTAATCGCTCATAATGGTCAGGACAGTCAAATCGTTATCTTCGGAGTCAGCATGGGTGGTGCCACAACGATGATGACTAGTGGAATCCACCTTCCTCGCCAGGTCAAGGCCTTTGTTGAGGATTGCGGTTACGACAGTCTTAATGCCGAGCTTAACTATGAGGCGGGAAACCTGTATAATATTCCCCGGGTAATACGCGCACCGTTAATTGGCTCGTTGAGTTTAATTAACCGGGTAAAAAATGGCTTTTACACTCATGAGGCTAGCTCAACGGCAATGTTGGCCCGCAACCACCGGCCGATGCTTTTCATCCATGGCAGCAAGGATACCTTTGTGCCGACTAAGATGGTTTACCAGAACTACGCCGCGACGAAGGGACCAAAGAAGTTATGGGTGGTAAAGGGTGCTAAGCATGCCGCCTCTTATGAGAAAGAGCCACACGAGTATCCACAGCATGTGGCGCGTTTCCTAAACCAGTACGTTAAATAAGGGAGAATAGAAATGTTAGTAATTTTTGTGGTAATGCTGGTGGCCATCGGGCACATCGGAATTATGCTGATTGAAATGTTTGCCAGTCCAGAGCAACAGGCACGGGCATTTGACCTACCAGTTGAATTCACGCGGCAAAAGGAAGCGCGGATATCGTTTGCTAACCAGGGAATTTATAATGGTGCGCTGGGGGTAATGATCATTGCCAGTTATTGGCTTGTCCGCGGTGTACTGTTGATTACGGTGTGGCAAATGCTACTAGTCTTTATCATGGTGGTGGCCCTTTACGGTGGCTTTACTGCGACAAAGAAGATTTGGGTAATACAGCTGTTACCGGCCTTAATTGCCTTTTTGCTGACATTGTAAGATTAATAAGAAGCTGGGGAAGCAGTACTTTTCCCGGCTCCTTTTCGGTTTGGCAAAATAAAATATAACCAAGACCTGGACATGCTTATGTTGCCCGATGGGACTTGGTATCATAGCTCTGACATGGATACAAAAGAAATCATCCGCCGGATTAAGGACGGAGCTGGATGGGATGACTTAAAAGACCTAGTTCCCTCTATCAGCAAACTTAAACGAATAATTCATGTGTCTCATCAATGAGGCGCCATTTTTATGGGGTCGCCTATTTGCATTCTCAAGCCAGTAAAAAACCCGCAAAGCTGGTAAGGCGTTGCGGGATATTATAGAAGGATTCGAAATTCAAAGCTATTTGGCTTGCTTGTATTTGCGCATCATTTCCGCCATATGAACTTCATGAACCAAGAATTCATGGGTGCGGCAGATGTAGTCGTGCTCGCGGCCGATTTTAGCGATATAGCCGTTGATATAGTCGACTTCCGTGTTGCGGCCTTTGGAGAAATCTTGATACATGGAAGGATAATGGTAAGGGTTGGCAACGCGCGAAACATAATCGACAGATTCAACTTCTTCTTGGCGAGTTTCAACCAAGTGGATGCCCGCGCGTTCGCAAGCATCAAACGATTCATTCATCAATTGTTCGGCCATGTCCTTGGCGCCAGGGTACTCGATGAACTGGCCCATGGTGATTTCAAACATCGTGCACAAGGTGTTGACCACGGCGTTGAAGACGACTTTAGACATCAAAGTCCCCATGAAGTTCTCGGTTAAAATCGGACCTAAGCCGGCTGCTTTGAAATCATCAAACATTTGTTGGGTCATGGCGTCAGTTTTTTCGGTCTTGTTGCACATATGCATCACGCCGGTGCGCGGGGCGCCCATGAAGTCGACATCGCCAGGGCCATTCAAAACTGTGGCGATCATGGCGGTGCCGCCGACGATATGGTCATCTGGGAAGTATTCAGAGATTTTATCGATGTGGCCCATCCCGTTCATCGCAGAGAAGGCATATTGATGCGCTTTAAACAATGGGGCGCAGCGCTTCAAGACCTCGGCCAATTGCATTTGCTTGACGAAAATGATCCACACGTCAGGATCGCCGGTGTAGTCTTCTGGGAAGGAAATATTGATTGGGACCATGTGCTTGTCTTTGTGGTCACGCGATACCCAAGTGCCTTTTTGTTCCTGTATTGTGTTGACGCTGGGTTCCCAAGTGTCGATGAAGTCGACTGGGTTGCCAGTGCGTTCTTGAATCAAGACCCCATAGCGAAGGCCCATGGCGCCTGCGCCGATTACTGTATATTTTGTCATCATATGTACTTCCCTTCGTTTATTGGCTGTCTTTGGAAATAATGAGAAAAACGCGCTCCAAATCATTCCTGCTAAAGGGCACGTTTGCGCGGTACCACCTTCGTTTATTGCTCAATAGTCGACTAGTGGCGACCGCCCAGTATGCTCGAAACTAACTTTTACAAAAGGGATCGCATGTGTTTTCAGCAGCCACGCTTGCTAAGCCGTTCCCTAAAGCTCATCCTTGGTTTCTTTAATTAATCTCATCATTTTCTAACCATGCACACAGAATAACTGGGAGAATTATTAAAGTCAACCTTATTCGTTAAAAAAGTTTGCGCCACACCCAAAAAGTTCAATGTGATTTAAGTTCACCATTCCCGTGCCAGGATGACGTTTGCCACGTTTCATGTGAGTTGTGATCAATGACACCTGTTAGATAAAGTGACACGATTTCTGGACAGATGGCCAAAAAGTCGTTAAACTCGCGCGTTTTATAATCAAGTTAGCCAAATACTTTTAGCTAATGGCAGATTGCAAGAAATAACTTGAACAAATTTAGTAACGCAGATTACGCAAAAAGATCTCAATCGGTGTTCGCCAATTTAAACATTTGAGTGGTCGGCAATTCAAATACCAGTTAATTTGAATTAATTCATCATCGGTAATCTCATCAATCGGTTGACCTTTGGGAATGAAGCGGCGTAGTACTCGGTTGCGATTTTCATTACTGCCTCGTTCATGTGGCGAATAAGCGTGCGCAAAGTACAGCGGAACACCGGTCTGTTCTTCAATCAAATTGTAGTTGGCGAATTCTTTCCCATGGTCAACAGTAAGGGTCTTGAGATTATCTCCTAACTGGTTAGCTAATTCTAAAATAGTCTTGGACATTGAAGTACTATCTCGTCCATTAAGCCGTTTAACGATGGTAAGCCGACTCTTACGCTCGACAAACGTAGCTACTGCTTGACCTTTACGTTTTCCAGATAAAACTGTATCAGCTTCGAAGTGACCTGAAGTATTACGATCAGAAATTTCAGCTGGACGATCTTCGATGGAACGTCCATGACTAAAACTACCACGGGTTTCTTTAGCTCGTTTGCGACGAATACCATGGTTAGGTAAATCAGTCACATTAATATCCAGTAGTCCCTGATCAATCCAGTTATAGATGGTTTTGTAGGCAATTCTAACTACATGAGCCACTTGTTCAATTGACCATTTTTGGATCTTGATTTTTTCTTCAATCAATCGCTTTAGGTTAGTCGTTAAGATGGTTTTACGACCACGATGACTAAGTTTAACTTCATGGTCAGTTTGAGTCTTAACTGCGTGATACTCACCAGCTAAGTGATGAACCTCATTAAAGATAGTGGTTTTACTAAAGCCTAAATAATCGGCAATATATTGAAGTGAGTGCTTTTCATGATGAAGTGTTTCGATGACAACGCGGTCTTCAAATGATAAAATAGTGGTGCCCATAAAGGTCCTTCTTTCTAATGGAATGTTGTGGTGACACCATTAAAGACCTTTATGGGTTTTTCTGTCCACTAATATGTTCAACTTAAATTTTACAATCTACCATTTACACAAGATATTTTACGCTCTCTAAAAAAGCAGCGCCCTTCCTGAAATGCAGGAGGGGCGTTGCCGTGTCAGCCATTAAAAATCCGGTAGTTTCTCGTAAGCCAGGCGCTTGATGACCGTTTCTTGGTCCGGGTACTTAGCTAAGAGGTTGGCTTGGGTGAAGAGTTCGAAGTCGTGGTAATCAAAGCCGGGGGCCACGGCGCAAGAGACCAGGCCAAAGGAGGCCGGATCGGCGACTTCGGAACCAAAGATCGTGCCGGCCGGGACCCGGAACTGGAGGACTTCGCCAGCAGCGATATCGCGGCCAAGCTTAATCACCTCGTAAAAGCCGTTGGGGTAAAAGCAGTGGACCAAGCTCGGCGCCCCGTCGTGGAAGTACCAAATCTCATCGTGCAAGAGGCGGTGGAGGTGGGAAGGCGAGCTACCGTCTAACAAGAAGTAGATCGAGGTGTATTCGTAGCGGCTAGCCAAGGACGTTTGGTCGTAAGTGGTCTTGGCGCTGTGGTACACCTGGCGGTACCATCCGCCCTCGGGATGGGGCGTCAAGTTGAGCTGGGTAACGTAGTCGGTTTTGGTTGGCATCAAAATCCCTCCTTTAATTGGCAGGCAATCGTTAGGCTGATTGTAGCACAGACTAGTTGTCTTGTTCCCTTTCACACCGTTATCAAAATCGTAAAACATTTTCTAAACTACCGTGAATCGTTGGGCGAACACCCGCTAGATCGGTATAATGGATTTAACAATTGCAAGTGAAATGGGGGAAGCCATTATGGATCAAGTGAAGATATTAATCGTTGATGACGATAAAGAAATTGTTCAACTGCTGGAAATTTACGCCCGCAACGAAGGGTACGAACCATTGACGGCTTACAATGGTAAGGACGCCATCACCAAGCTCAACACGATGCCAGACATTAGTTTGGTAATCCTGGATTTGATGATGCCGGAAATGAACGGGATGGATGTGATTCGCCAGGTGCGCAAGGATTCCTCGATTCCGATCCTGGTCCTGTCCGCCAAGACGGCCGACATGGACAAGATTCAGGGGCTGGTGACCGGGGCCGACGACTACGTTACCAAGCCCTTCAACCCGCTGGAAGTGATGGCGCGGGTCAAGTCCTTATTGCGGCGTAGCGAAAACCAGGTTACTAACGACAAGCCCGACGTCTTAAACGTGGGGCCGCTAGTGATTAACAAGGATTCCCATGAGGTTAAGACCTTAAAGGGGGACCAAATTCAGTTGACCGCGCTGGAATTTGGGATTCTCTACCTCTTGGCTAGCCACCCCAACCGGGTCTTTAGCGCCGACGACATCTTCGAACGGGTTTGGCAACAAGAATCGGTCGTCTCCGCCAAGACGGTCATGGTTCACGTTTCCCACCTGCGCGATAAGATCGAAGCCGCCACGGGGGGCGAAAAGGTGATCGAAACCGTGTGGGGTGTCGGATACAAGGTCGAAAACCATTAGTAAAGAGGAGTGCTCACCAACCTCCTCAGTCTGCGTTTGTGGTTTTTAGGTGTTACACAGAAAATGTGGAAAATAACCACAGGACTAGTGTCTAAGTATGGACAAGGAACGATGCGTGCCGCATCAACCCTTGCCCTAGCTTAGTCATACGGCCTGTCGAGGAGGTTATTTTCCACTCTTTTTAATGGGGGAAAAGGATGTTAAAGTTAACCGGGCGGGAGAAGAGTTCCCTGTTTTTTGAAGGCTTACTAACGATCATTTTGCTGGGGTTGATCAATATCGCTTTGATTACGATCATTCAAACGATGATTCAAAGTAACCCCGGGGTCCAAAGCGGGATCTTCATCATCAAACAGTCGTTGGTGATTGGGCCCTTTCACGCCCAAATCTGGTCCTACCAACGGATCGTGATGGCCTTGTTGGTGCTAATTGACATTGGGGTTTTGTGGTGGCGGCTCTTGCGGCGCTACCACCTCTACCAGCTGGATCACATCATCGGCGAGCTTCATTACATCGCCCAGGGTCACTTGGAGCACCGGATTCCCTTCCGTGTCAACGGTAACCAACAGCACGTGATTACCTCAGTTAACGCGCTGGTTGACACGATTACCCAGGCCATGCAAGAGGAACGGGCGTCAGAAAAGTCCAAGGACGAGTTGATCACCAACGTTTCCCACGACCTGCGGACCCCGCTGACCTCGATCATCGGCTACCTGGGCTTGATTGAAGACCACCAGTACCAGTCCGAAGAAGACATCGTCAAGTACTCCCACATCGCCTACGACAAGGCCAAGCAGATGAAGAACCTGGTTGAGGACCTGTTTGAATACACCAAGGTTCAACAGCACGGCGCCCCGGTTAATTTGATGACCGTCGACCTGGGTCAGTTGCTCGAGCAAGTTGGGGCCTCCTTTGAGCTGGAAGCTGATAAGAAGGGGATGGCGATCAACGTCTCTTGTGAGCCAACGCCCCTATCGATCACGGCCGACCCCGAAAAGCTGGGCCGCCTCTTTTCTAACCTGGTCGCTAACGCCCTGAAATACGGTCACGGCGCCAGCTACATCCACCTGACGGCCAAGCAGCTGGGCGAAAAGGTGGTCATCACGGTCGCCGATGACGGGGAGAAGATCCCCGCCGAATCAGTTAAGCACCTCTTTGAGCGCTTCTACCGGGTCGAGTCGTCGCGTAACAAGGCCACCGGGGGAACCGGGTTGGGACTGGCGATCGTTCAATCAATCGTGGAACTCCACCACGGCTCGGTAACCGCCCGCTCCGACGATCAGGAAACGGCCTTTGTGGTAACGTTGCCAGTTAAACAAGTACAGAAAGAAGTTAGGTAATGAATAAGCAAGTTAAACGATGGTTGTACCGCACCGGGGTCTTCTTGGCCAGTTTAACCATGACGGCCGGCAGCCTGACGGCGGTTCCAGCGGCGGTCCACGCTGATACCACGACCAGTTCGACTAGTTCCAGCTCATCCACGAATTCGACGACCGACTACACGGTCAACGCCAAGGCGGCAATCGCCATTGACGCCACGACCGGCCAGGTCCTCTACGCCAAAAATGCCAACACTAAGCTGGCGATCGCTTCGATCTCTAAGATCATTACGGTAGGGGTGATTGAACAAGAAATCAAGGCGGGAAAGCTATCTTGGAACACCAAGGTCAAGGTCACTAAAGAAGAGGCCAAGTTATCGGAAAACACCGAGTACTCCAATATCACCCTAACGGCGGGTAAGAGTTACACGGTCAAGGAGTTGACCGAAGCGGCGATGATCAAGTCGGCCGATGCCGCCGCCATCACCCTGTCGCGGGCGACCGGCGATTCCACGGCGAGCTTCGTCAAGAAGATGCAAGCCTTCGTCAAAAAGGCCGGGGTCACCGACGCCAAGCTGTACAACCAAGTCGGGTTGACCAACAGCCAAATGGGGAGCTACGGCCTCAAGGGGGTCGCCAAAAACGCCGAAAACGAAATGACGGCAACCGACGTGGCCAAGATCGCCCAGTACTTGATCAAGAACTACCCGAGCCTGTTAAACATCACCAAGTTGACTTCGACCACGATTGATGGCACCACCGTTACCACCATCAATAAGATGCTAGCCGGGCAAAGCGACGCCCCGACCCAGGTTAAAATTGACGGCTTAAAGACCGGGACTTCGGACAAGGCGGGCGCCTGCTTTGTTTCCACCGGGACCTACCAGGGGCACCGGATCATCACCGTGGTCCTCCACGCTACTGGTGGGGGTGATGAACGGTTCACCCAAACCGCCAACCTCTACCACTTAATCGCCAACGAATACACGGCCTACACGGTTCAACCAAGCGTGGCCGTAACGGTGCCGAACGGGAAGGTCACCACCACGACCTTGACCACTCAGGGCAAGATCACCCTCTGGAAGAAGGACGGCACCCTGCTGTCGCCGAGCTTAGCCATCAACAGCAAGGCCGCCGACAAGAACGGTAAGCTGACCGCCCCGGTTAAAAAGGGCCAGGTGGTCGGTGAGCTGACTTACGCCGGTTTGACCGGTTTGGATGGTAATAAGCTGACCGTCGACGTGGTACCAACCACCAACGTTGACAAGGCCAACGTCTTCGTGCGCATGGGCCGCTGGGTAAAGAGCCATATCTAAAGAAAAGAAGTGCGCACTAACCATTTGCCCTAGCTTAGCCATACGGCTCGTCGAGGAGGTTAGTCGCACTTCCGATAACGTGCTCCTAACCACGAGCCTAGTGGCTAAGTACGGGTAAAGAACGGTGCTGGCGCACCAACCATTTGCCCTAGCTTAGCCATACGGCTCGTCAAGGAGGTTAGTCGCACTTCCAATATTTCCCGGGAAATTACCACCGAAGAAAAGAGATGGCTGCTCACGTCCGGTTAGATATGGTAAACTATTCTTTAGCCGGGTCAAAAACCCGTCCGAAAGAAAGCGAAATAGACAACTCATTATTTGTGGAGGAATTGCTTTGGCAAAAGCACATCAAATCAACCCGGAACGCGCCCGCTGGTTGGAGGTCCTGGGGGTTTCCATGCCCCTTTGTCTGTCCTACCTGCCGATCGGGATTGCGTGTGGGATCCTTTTGAACGCTGCGGGGATGAACTTCGTCTTAACCTTCTTGGTTTCGATCATGGTCTTCTCCGGGGGGGCCCAGTTTACCCTGGCGTCCCTATTGGTCAGTGATGCGCCGATCACCTCGATTTTTATGACCCTCTTCTTCTTGGAACTGCGTTACGCCCTCTTGGGGTCGAGCCTTTCTCGCTACATGCGCAGCGAAAGCCAGAAGTTGGTCCTGATTTTTTCGGCCTCAATGAACGACGAAAACTACGCCATCAACTACCTGAAGTTTGTGACTGACAAGGACTGGTCGGCCAAAGACGCCCTCTTAGTTGAGTACTACTCCCTGGCTTCTTGGGCCACCGGGAACCTGCTCGGGGGTCTGATCGGGTCCGCCGTGCAAATCGACTTAGTGATCGTGGACTTCGCCTTGACGGCCCTCTTTATCTACATGATCGTGATGCAAGTGCGCCAGCGCCTGACCCTTTTCATCGGGATCCTGTCCGCCGGGCTGTCAATCTACTTCTTGACCCTGGTTAAGTCGACCTTGGGGATTATCTTGGCCACCGTTTTGGCTTCCTTTGTCGGCTTTATCATTGAAAACCGGGTGCGCCATTACTCCAAGGATCCGGATCACACCTGGATTTTGGGTAAGCTGTTTAGGCCGTCCGCAACCCATAACACGGTGGAAGACCGCCAGCACATCAAAAAACAAGAAGAGGCCAAGGTTACCAAGACCGACGCCCAGCTAGATTAAAAGGATAATGGTGAATAATGATGGGATGGATGAATTCAATTAACCTGGCGGAAGCACAGTCGTTGATTCCGAGCCACCACAACCTAACTTACCACCTGATCGTGATCGTGATTTCGGCGATCGCCGCCTTTGTGCCGCGGTACTTCCCGATGCGGTTCTTCACCAATCGTAAGATTCCGGAGTGGTTTAACGAATGGATGAAGTACGTGCCGATCAGCCTCTTCACCGCCCTGGTCATCAAGGGGATCTTCATCACCTCGGATTACAGCTTGGTGCAAGACCACGTTAAGTTGCTGGGCAACCTAGCCATTTACGGCCACGCCAGTCAAATCGTGGCGGCCATTCTCGTGGCGATCACCGCCTACTTCACCCGCTCGATGGCGGCCTCCGTTCTGGTCGGCCTGGTGGGTGTCTGGGCGCTGGGCCTGTTTTTATAAAAGAACGAAATCAAAATAAGGGACTGAGAGAAGCTTTTTTCTCTCGGTCCCTTTTCTTGTGGTTGATGTTATGGAAGAGTATGATGAAAGAAAGTAAGGGGAAAGTAAGGAGTTGACGGCGATGGCATCTGTAATTTCAAAAATCACCGCTAAAAACCAGGTAACGGTGCCTAAGCAAGTTCGGCAAGCCTTAGGTCTAAAGGAGCATGATCAGCTACGGTGGATTGCAAAGGACGATGGTAGCATTGAGGTTAAGAAGGCTAACAACAACGACTTTTGGGGCGTTGTAATGGAACAGCAACGTCGCTACGGTAGCATTGACACGCCCGAACCAGCTTAGGGCCTAGACGTTGGTGGTGAGGTGATTGACTAATGGAGGTTCATCAAGGAGATATTGTGTGGGTGAACCTCGATCCCACCAAAGGACCGGAGCCTAAAAAGACCCGCCCCTACCTAGTGGTCAGTAACGATAATTACAACCAGGTTTTTAACACGGTGATTATTTTGCCGATTAGTAGCGCCCGGAAGTACGAAACGGAACCACGCTTCCGGGAGTCGCCACTTTTTATGACAGTCAAGTTAACGAAGATCCACGGCACGATTTTATTACAGCACCCGCGGGCAATTTCTTTGGCCGACCGCTCCAACGGTCAAGTCGTTGATCGCTTGTCCAAGTCGGTGCTAGCGGACGTCTTGTGGCGCTTCAGGCATTTCTTTTAGGGGGCTTTATTGATGACCACTGCTTACTTAATTCACGGCACCTCAACGCGCGATGACGACTGGTTTCCCTGGCTAGAGGAGGCCCTGGCCCCGGCCGTTAAACTCGAGCGGCTTTGGCTTCCCGACCCGTTTGCGCCGACGCAGGCGCCCTGGGACAGCGCCCTGGAGGATCAAATCAAACCAGCAGACGGACTGACCCTAGTGGCCCACAGCCTCGGGTGCGTAACGGCGCTGCGCTATTTAGCCCGCCACCCGGAAATCAAGGGTGCCAACCTGGTCTTGGTGGGCGCCTTCGTTGGCCCGCTGCCGACTTACCCGAGCCTCGATGCTTACATGGCCGGCGAACTGGATTTAAAGACCTTGCAACCACAACTTCACCGGGCGACGGTGATCGTGGCTAAGGATGACTACGTGGCCCCCTACCAGCTGGGGGTAGCGGTGGTCAAGGGGCTAGGCGCTAAGTTGATCGTCCAAGACCGCGGCGGCCACTTCTTAACCAGCGACGGTTACGAACAATTCCCGTTAGTTTTAAAAGAAGTGGGCCGGGTGATGGGCTAGGGGACAGGACAAATCTGCAAATTTGCGCAAATCTAGTGGCTAGATAGTTGGTCCGCGCTTCTGTTTTGCACAAATCTAAATATTTGTCCTGTGTTAAAAAGGAAAGTGTGACCCAACCTGTCAAGTAGACCGTTGGACTAAGCTAGACCCGTGTTTAGGAGCGCATTATCTGTGTAATAGTCAAAAAAAGACCGAGAGAAATTTTTCTCCCGGTGAAGTGAACCCCCGAGATTGAACAACAATCTCGGGGGTTCACTTCACGGTCGCACTTCTTTTATTTGATCATGTAATCCCGTGTCATCGGCAAGTTCTTACCCGACGCCCCCTTGGTGATCAGGTACTGGATGACGTCGATGTTGCCGGACTCAAAGGACGCCGCGCAGGCCTGCAGGTAAAGTTCCCACATCCGCACGAAGCGTTCGCCCATCATTTCGGTGACCTTAGCGGTTTGGGCCTGGAAGTTTTG
>ERZ773269.3068-NODE-3068-length-11608-cov-4.578551_pt1 | contig 11608 bp, 5 predicted proteins | sample MGYA00511958_ERZ773269 | MGnify/ENA primary metagenome ERZ773269 (study PRJEB29015, sample SAMEA2737761) | human gut metagenome | biome: human gut; feature: human-associated habitat; material: faeces | place: China | collected 2012 ... | reverse complement strand
TATTCCCCGGCTCTTGTCAGCCGGTAATCATTGAGATACTGGATAAATGGCATCCCCGCATACTGCTTAAAATACTTCATAAAGTGGGACTCACTGTAAAAGCACAGCTCTGCCGCCTGCCTGATCGTAATCTCTTCCCCAAAATGTTCCCGGATGTACTCCAGTATCCCCTTGATTTTCTCTCTTGCATGTCCCGGCTTCTTCTCTGTAAACAAGATGCCTCTGCCATAAGCATAATACAAAAACAAAAATAACTGACCCTTGACCGCCAGCTGATACCCATTACCACGTATCTCCGAAAAACGGTCCAGCTCCTGTATCACCTTTCCAAACACTTCATGATCCGGCTGATTTCTTTGTATCAGGACCGGATTTTTCGCCTGCCCTTCCTGAAGCGGTTTCAAAAAATGTACGGTACAGCCGTCTCCATTATCCCCCATCAGCATAGAAAGGCGGAAAATGATATTTTCGTACTCCATTCTCTCACCATTCCCACAGGAGATCGCATGAAGTTGTCCCGGAAAAACAGCCAGAATGTCTCCTTCCTCCACAGGATAAGACACTGTATCCACTGTGATCCGCCCCTTTCCCTTCTTCACAGCAATAATTTCCATTTCTTCATGCCAGTGAAGAGCCACATGGGAGAAATCTACCGGGATCGAGCAGGGATAAATATTAAACGGAAACTCTCTTTTTCCATGTTCCTTTATTTCATGGTACCCCCGGTTCATTTTTCTCTCCTCCTTCCGTTATCCTGTATTTTTTTATTTATTTTCCATTTCTTTATCATGTTTCTATATTTTTTACATTTTTGATAGTATTATACTATAATATACTGGCATTCTACAAGACGGAAAAAGATTTATTTTCTATAATAAACACATAAAAACACAGAAAATGAAACGGGCCAGATATTGGCATATCACCACAGAAAGGAAATGGATTTCATGGTTGAACATACAATGACAAAAGAAACATTAAAAAACAGACTGACTGCCCTTTGCGGCAAAGAGATCTCTGCCTGCTCTGAAAAAGAGCTTTATACAGGACTTTTATCTCTAGTGCAAGAAATGGCAAAAGATAAAGAATCCAATCAGGGAAAGAAAAAGCTTTACTATATCTCCGCTGAGTTTCTGATCGGCAAACTGCTTTCCAATAACATGATCAATCTTGGGATCTATGATACAGTAAAGAACCTTCTGGAAGAAAATGGAAAATCCTTAAGTGCAGTAGAGGAGACCGAGCCTGAGCCATCTCTTGGAAACGGCGGTCTGGGACGTCTGGCTGCCTGCTTCTTAGACTCCATTGCTACTCTGGGCTTAAACGGTGACGGAGTTGGTTTAAATTATCACTTTGGTCTTTTTAAACAGCTGTTTAAAGACAACAAACAGGCAGAAGAGCCAAATCCATGGATCGAGAACACTTCCTGGCTGACTAAAACAGATATTACCTACAAAGTTCCATATAAAAACTTTACTCTTACATCCCGTATGTATGATATTGAAGTTACCGGCTACAACAACCGCACCAACAAACTGCACCTGTTTGATGTGGAAACTGTAGATGAAAGCATTGTAGAGGACGGCATTTCCTTTGATAAGACCGACATTGCAAAGAACCTGACTCTCTTCCTCTATCCAGACGACAGCGACAAAGAAGGACGCATCCTGCGTATCTACCAGCAGTATTTCATGGTCAGCAATGCCGCAAGACTGATTTTAGACGAAGCCATTACCAAAGGTTCTACCCTTTATGACCTGGCTGACTATGCCGTGATCCAGATCAACGACACCCATCCAACTATGGTCATCCCGGAACTGATCCGCCTGCTGACCACCGAACACAACATGGAAATGGACGATGCCATTGAGGTAGTAAGCCACTGTTGTGCATACACCAACCACACCATCCTGGCAGAAGCACTGGAAAAATGGCCGGTAGAATTCTTTAAAGAGGCAGTTCCACAGCTCCTTCCTATTATGGAGGTCCTGGATGATAAGGTACGCCGCAAATTCGATGATCCATCTGTTTATATCATCGATAAAAATGATCTGGTGCACATGGCACACATTGACATCCACTATGGCTTCAGCGTAAACGGTGTTGCCTCCCTTCACACTGATATTTTAAAAGAAACTGAATTAAACAACTTCTACAAGCTTTATCCTGAGAAGTTCAATAACAAGACCAATGGTATTACCTTCCGCCGCTGGCTGCTGCACAGCAATCCGGAACTGACTGATTTCATCACCGGTTTTATTGGGGACGGATTTAAAAAAGATGCAGAAGAATTAAAGAAATTAAATACACCTGTTATCACAAAGAATTTGAAACAGCTTTACCGCCTGTTAGACATCAAGGCCCAGAAAAAAGCAGCGCTGGCTGACTATCTGGAAAAGACCCAGGGCATCACTATTAACCCGGACTCCATTTTCGATATCCAGATCAAACGTCTTCATGAGTACAAGAGACAGCAGATGAACGCCCTGTATCTCATCCACAAATATTTAGAGATCAAAAAAGGCAAAAAGCCAACTACACCGATCACTGCCATCTTCGGGGCAAAAGCTGCACCTGCCTATATCATTGCCAAGGATATTATCCATATGATCCTCTGCCTGCAGCAGATCATTGACAAAGATCCTGAGGTAAAACCATACTTAAATGTAGTTATGGTAAACAATTACAATGTCACTCTGGCTGAAAAGCTGATCCCGGCCTGCGATATTTCCGAGCAGATCTCCCTTGCTTCCAAGGAAGCCAGCGGAACCGGAAACATGAAATTCATGTTAAATGGTGCTGTAACCCTTGGAACCGATGACGGTGCTAACGTAGAGATCCATGATCTGGTAGGCGATGACAATATCTACATTTTCGGTGATTCCAGCGAAACTGTCATTGAACGCTACAAAAACGCCAGCTACTGCTCCAAAGACTACTACGATGCAGACCCGGCTATTAAAGAAGCCGTAGACTTCATCATCAGCAAGAAAATGTTAGCCGTAGGCGATAAAGAAAACCTGGAACGCCTGTACAAAGAATTGTTAAACAAAGACTGGTTCATGACCTTCCCGGATTTCAAAGCTTACTGCGAAGCAAAAGAAAAGGCCTTCGCTGACTACGAAGACCGCACCTTATGGGCGAGAAAAATGTTAGTCAACATCAGCCAGGCCGGATATTTCTCCTCTGACAGAACGATCGGGGAGTATGACCGGGATATATGGAAATTAAGATGATCCTGGATTTTATGATACCAGGGCCAAAGATACTATGTTCAAAAAATATTATGTTCAAAAATACTATGTTCAAAAGGTCAGAAAAACCTCCTGCAAGCAAGTTTGCAGGAGGTTTTTTAGACTTTAGCCCCGCCAAAAAACATGGGTAAATGGCTGTGATCTGGCTCATTTCATATTATTTTGCAATTCACGGATCAATTCTTCCATTACGATCGGCTTGGACATAAATCCATCCATACCACATTTCAGCGCTTTCTTTCTGTCTTCGTCAAAAGCATTGGCAGTCATTGCAAGGATCCTGATCTTTGCCAGTGCCGGATCCTCCAGTGCCCGGATCTGCTCCGTGGCCTCATATCCGTTCATTACAGGCATCTGAATATCCATAAGCACCAGATCATAAGTGCCTGGTGCTGAATTCTTCACTTTCTCCACTGCCACTGCTCCATTTTCCGCTATATCAACCAGGAATCCATATTGTTTAAGAATCTCCTCAGCAATTTCACGGTTTAACTCATTGTCTTCCACAAGCAATATACATCTACCTCTGAAATCAGGACCTGCTTCCGGAAGGATACGGTCCTCTGCCCCGGTCTGCTTCTGGCCGATAGCAGTCATCAGTGTCTCTCTGATATCTGACATAAACAGCGGTTTTGCGCAAAATGCATTTACTCCTGCTGCTCTGGCTTCTACTTCAATATCTGACCAGTCATAAGCAGTCAGGATAATGATCGGCGTATCGTCACCAAGACTGCGGATCTGACGGGTAACTTCAATGCCGTTCATATCCGGAAGACGCCAGTCAATGATATAAGCATGGAATGCATCACCCATTTCCACAGACTGTCGTGCGCGGAGAACAGCCTCCTTACCGGAAAGTGTCCATTCCGAACGCATTCCAACCTTCACAAGCATCTTAGTCACACTGTCACAGGTATTGAAATCATCGTCTACGACCAATGCCTTCAGACCTTCCAGCTCTGCGATTTTCTCTATACGGTGGTTCTCAGGCTGAATCCGCAATGGCAGACGGATAATAAATTCAGTACCTTTGCCCTGTTCTGTCTGAACCTCAATGGTTCCGCCCATCATATCCACGATGTTCTTGGTAATGGCCATGCCCAGTCCTGTACCCTGAGTCCTGCTTACAGTGGAAGTCCGCTCTCTCTCAAAAGGAGAAAAGATCTTCTGTACAAATTTCTGACTCATGCCGATTCCGTTATCCTTTACCCGGATTTCGTACAATTCACAGCCTCTCTGTGTACCCGGATACTCTCTCAGCCGGACAGAAACGGTTCCGCCTGCAGGAGTAAACTTGATCGCATTGGACAAAAGATTCAGGAGCACCTGATTCAGCCTCGTCTTGTCACAATAAACATCCTCATTGGTAACATCCATGACATCCATGTAAAGCTCCAGCTGTTTCGCATGGATCTGTCCGCTGATAATGGTTTTCAGATCATGAAGAACCTCTGACAGACTGACTTCCGTTTCTTCCAGATGAATCTTTCCGCTCTCAATACGGCTCATATCCAGGATATCATTGATCAGTGAGAGCAGATGATTACTGGAGGAAAGAATCTTACCCAGATAATCCCGTACCCTTTCTTTATCATCAATGTTGCTTACAGCCAGTGTGGTAAAACCAATGATCGCATTCATTGGTGTCCGGATATCGTGAGACATATTGGAAAGGAAGGTGCTCTTTGCCTTGTTTGCAGTCTCCGCAGCGCGGACCGCCTCAGAAAGCGCCTGATTCATTTTTCTGTCAGAGGTACGATCTGACATAACCAGGATATATTTCTTTTTCCCGTTTACCTCGCTGCCCATTGCAACATTATGAAACCAGCGGTGTTCTCCTGTTTTCTGATGAACATATTCAAAATCCCATTCCTGCTGCTCATGAACCTGGATTTCTTCCAGATAATTCTTCTCCGGATCTTCAACATCCCCGGGATGCAGTTTTCCCAGGACACAAATATCTTTACGGATCTGTTCTACTGTAATACCCAGCAATTTTTCCACATTGGGACTGACGTAATCTGCTTTATATGTTTTGGCATCCAGCATCAGGAAAACATCATCCACACTCATTGACAGCTTTTGAAACAGCTCGTCCCTGTAAAGGATCTCCGTATCCTTTCTCTTCAGGTTTACCCTGTTTTTCCAGAGAATAATTCCAATAAAAAGACCGGCAATACACACCGCTACTGCACTTACAAGCAGCATAGTGCTACGCTGCAGAACATTCATACTGGCATTAACGATATCAGCCTGGACAAGTCCCAGAAAGATCCAGTCCTGAGGTTTGGATTTCTCATAGACCAGATAGTAATCCTTTCCATCCAGATTTATCAGCATTGCATCTGTATGTCCTTCCTTAAACTCTTCTGAAAGTTTAAGGATCTCTTTTTCAGACATATTGGAATGCTCTCTCAGAATCCCAAAGAAATTATACACCTCTCCCCATGACTCAGAGGAATGATCCACAACAACACGACCATCCGGATGAACCACATAACTCTGGGCATTTCCATTAAAAGCAGAAATATTCAGCACATTTACGATATCGGAGTTTTCATAGGCAATGGCAATTGCATCATATTCAAAGCCCTGATAACTTCCATGAGGCTTGGGAGTGGCAAAAACAAGGAGCTGGGATTTTCCGGGAACTGTTGCATTGGTTATCACATCATTTCCCTGCCGGATCTCATCTTCAATATTTTCCTGTAATCCCAGATAGCCGGTTTCACCTGTTACCATCTTATAGTTCCCGTCCGCTGACAGGAAATAAAAATCTAAAAAGCCTGCATCTTCCTGTGCTTTCTCTATATACTCACGAATTTCACTTTCATCGGAAGTATTCTGCAGATATTCCCCCCATATATGGAGATAAGTCAGATTCTTATTTGTCAGCTCACTTAGCATATTATCAGACTGATGAAAAATTTCTGTCAGGTGAGAAACACTTTCCTCATAAACAGTCTTCGATACAAACTCCAAATATCGGAAAACAGTCAAAAGGATTCCAATGAATAGAACAATAAGAACTGCTGTATTCCATCGTTTTCTCACAACCCGTTTCTTTCTGTTTGTATTATGATTCTTAACATCCATTCTTCTCACCTCAGAGTAATATAGTCTTCAGGCTCTGCAAGAATGGCATTACCATCTGAAACATATGTTGTCCAGGTATCTTCCACAGAGGTATCCCCTCCATCAAATGCAATATTTTCCTCTGCCGCATAAGCTTCCATATATTGTGGTTCTGCAAGGCAGGTCACAGTAAAAGTATCCTTGTCCTGAATCTGTTTTCCATTCTTTGTAACTTTACTCAATGTATAACCATCATCCGTTTCCTTAATTTCTACAGAAATACCACTGAACACAGGCAGAGAGCCTCGATTAAAGGGGATAAAGCCTCCCTGGCAGCCTTCTACGAAGTTTCTGACCGTTTCCTTCAGTTCTGCCCCACTTATTTCGCTGCTATAAGCGGAAAGCTCGTTTGGCATGATCATGTCGCCCGCCATTTTTTCTGTATAACCGGCCTTCAGTACATTTCCTGTAAAGCTGTTTCCTGTTGCAATCAGCACATCCGTCCCATAAATACCGCGCAAAGTGTTTGCCATAACAGAATAGGCTTCATTGCCTCCGCTGGTATGGAAGCGATTGGAATAAGTTTTCTTTGAATCCAGCACAATATCCTCAGAAGTGGATTTTTCCTCAAGAAGCTGGGTGTTAAATGACTGATAAGCCTGCTCTGCATTATATTCTCCTGAAATCATCTTAGACACCACATCCCTGGAAATGGAGAAAAAGTCATTTGACGCAATACGGATATACATATGGTTTTCTTCAATCACAGGTTTCACATCCTTCAGATATTCTGTAAGCTTGAGACCCACATCCTGGCTGTAGCTTAACAGATCCTGTCCATCATAAATGATCCGGTTCTGCGCATCCTCTGAAAGCATTGTGTTCAGTACCTTCATTGCTTTCTGCCGGCGTGTTTCATCCTTTGTCAGGTCACGGTTTAAAGCTATCTGGAAATATGGTGTAGTCATCAGCCACTTTTCGCCGTTCTGCTGAAAGAATGGCAGGAATGTTGTGTTAATCCCCTGATCCTGGAACATTTTTACGCCGGAAGAACTGCCGAAGTACATGGCAAGCTTACCACTTTTGTACATCTCAACCACATCATCATAATTCATATCCAGATCATCCTGGCTCAGCCCTGTATCCTGAATAAACTGCTCCATACGTTCAAAAGCCTCCGGCCAGACGGTACTGTCCAGACCTTCTCTCTTTGTATTATCCGGGTCACTGTAGGTGGTACGCCACTTACGTCCATCCACAGAAGACAGCTCTGATGCAGACAGACCCTGCAGTGTTTCCATACAGGTATAATCATAGTAATAGTCTGCAGTAAACCCACGGATACCCACCTCATCAAATGCCTGGCAGGCAGAAACGAAGCTTTCATAATCCGTTGGAAGAGGAATATCATACTTTTCAAAAAGGTCTTTGTTCACTACAAAGCCATGGGTATCTGCACACACAGGAAGCCAGTTTACGGTGCCATCCTGATTTCTGAAACTGTTAAGGTATGTATCATAGACAGCACCTGCCTCATTGGTTGTGGAAAGATCCATCAGGCTGTCCTTCAGGGGACTTGCATCATGGAGGGAAAACCTGCAGCAGGTTATAATATCCGGTAATCCGCCGTTTTCATCCAGAAAACGATAGAAATCCAGATTATTATTGCCTACTACAAATTCAATGTTGATATCCGGGAGCTGTTCCTGGATGTATGATGCATATTTTTCATACAGACTTGTGGTCCATAAATACACTGTGATGGTTTCTGCGTCTTCTTTTTCCGCACTTTTCCCGCCACAGCCAGACAGAAGTGACATAACCGTCACCATCACCAAAAGTCCAGAAACTAACTTGTTCCATTTTTTCTTTTTCATTATAACTGCTCCCTCTGATTGTGTTTTACTAACTCATTGATTACTTTTACTAATAATTTCCTATCAACAGGCTTGGCAATATGTTCATCCATTCCCGCTTCCTTTGCTCTCATTCTGTCCTCAATGAACGCATTTGCTGTCATTGCAATGATCGGTATCACTTTTGCATCCTCTCTGTCCAGAGAGCGGATCATCTTTGCTGCTTCATATCCATTCATGACAGGCATCATAATATCCATAAGAATGACATCAAATTCACCAGGACTGCTTTTTCTGAATATGTCAACAGCCTCCTGTCCATTCCATGCTTTGGTCACCACAGTGCCTTCATTCCGAAGTACAAATTCTGCAATCTCCATATTCAGCTCATTATCCTCTGTCAGAAGAACATGGAGCCCCTGGATAGATGTTTCCGTTTTTTCTTCCGTTTCAGTCCTGTCCTTCCTATCTGTGTCAATCCGGAATGGAATCCGAATCACAAATGTAGTCCCTGTGCCTTCTTTACTTTCAAAGGAAATGGTTCCGCCCATTTTCTCCACCAGTTTTTTTGTAATTGGCATTCCAAGTCCTGTTCCGGCGAATTTTGTGCGGCTTCCTGCATGTTCCTGTGCAAATGGTTCAAAAATGCGTTTCTGGAATGCCTCTGTCATTCCAATCCCGGTATCTCTGCAGACAAATTCCAATGTGGTCATTGCTGTCTGTTCCGATGGGATTTCCCGACAGCTGATATAGACATATCCGTTTTCTTTGTTATATTTCACCGCATTGGACAGAATATTCATCAGAACCCGTTTTACATGCCCCGGACTTCCGATAAGATTCCAGTGTGTAACTTCTTTTTCTTCCCAAAGGATCCGGATATTCTGCTCTGTGGCCATCTGTTCGATCACACCCAGTATTTCCTCAGAAATACTGTTCAGATTAAATGGGATTTCTTCCAGAATCACTTCACCCGCCTCCAGCTTACTCATATCCAGGACATCGTTTACCAGTTCCAGCAACAAATTGGATGCCTCTTTCACCTTTGTTCTGTATTCTGTCTGTTTCTCCATATCATCTGCACAATGATCTGCCATATTGAGTAAACCGCAGATTCCATTAATCGGAGTCCGGATATCATGGCTCATCCTTTGGAGAAATTCCGTCTTCGCCCTATTGGCGGCTTCCGCCTTTTTGGCAGCTATCAGAAGTTCTGATTTATATTTTTCATCCTTTTCCCGCTCTTGTTTCTCATGTTCCAGATTGGTTCTGAAGATACAGGACCAAAATATACCAACTATCAAAGAATATAGAAAAATGACACCAGCCACACTTAATGGAAGGTTATGAAACACTTCCTCATCCGGAAGATATGCATAAATATAATAATCCCGCTGCTTCAGCATGATTCCGTAGCATCCGGTTCCTTCATTCTTCAAATGAAAAATATGCTGGCTGTCTGTGTGCTTTTTCATTGCCTGAATAACCTCATTGTCGGCCGTATTCTGCCCCAACAGGCTCTCATCGTTACTGGCAACAACGAGCCCATCGTCTGCAACAATAATTGTTCCATCTTTCTGGACACTATATCCATTTAAAAGCCCTTGTATCGTCAAAGTATAGTTTCTGGTAAATTCAGGAGATGTGTAATAGTAAATTGCCACAATACCCGGTGCGTCTTTTCTGGCGCAGGCTGCAATGTCGATCCGGGACCCGTCTTCCCTGGCAAGCCGTTCCGAATAGCTTCTTTCTTCATATCCTGTAAAATCCATGATAATTTCTTTTTGCAGATACTCCGTAATCTCATCCGTCAGAGACTCTTTTGTGCTATACTCACAGACCGTCTTTCCCTCTGCATCCAGTACAAGGATGCCATCCACCCAGAGAGTCTGCAGATTATCTTTTAGAAACTCCCGGCTTAACTGACCACCGTTTTCTCTTTCCATGTTAATATTGGTACTCATCTGTCTGGCACTTTCAATGGCACGGAGAAGGCTTTTGGATTCCGAAGATTCATTATAATGAGTATAGGTGGAACACTGCACTTTCACATAGTTTACAATCTCTACCATTCTTTCTTCTGCTTCCGCTTTTTCCGCATGAAAGAAATAAGTCAGGGAAACTACCGCCACACAGATTCCAAACAAAATACCAACTATTTCTATCTGCTTTTTCTTTGTCCTTCCCTTAATATCCAAGTTCATCCACCTCCAGATACCTTCCCGGATCATCCAGATATTTTTCAATGATTTTCAGGGATGTTCCATCCCGACGCATTTCCTCCAGGGTCTGATCCATCTGCTCACAGATTCCCCGGTCATCCTCTTTTGCAAAGGCAACCCCTATACCGGTGATCATCAGCGGCTCTTCCAGAATACGAAAGCTTGTGTCATAATCCTTCATATACTGGACAATCGATTCCTCATGTGCGGCAACTGCATCTACGTATCCTTTCCCCAGAAATGTATAGATCAGTTCCCGGTGTCCCAGGCTGATCAGATTTCCCAGTTTTGGGATTCTCTCATCCGTCCGGTTCAGAAAGATGCCCTCCGGTTTGGTTGTGGACTGGACAGCCAGATTCTTTCCCTCCAGGTCACTCAGTTTATAGATGTCACTGCTCTCATTTACAGCAACCACCTGACGGCTTGCTATGTACGGTCCGGCCCAGCGGTAATCATCCAGGCGCCCTTCCATGGAAAAACAGCCCATGATGCAATCTATCTCTCCACTCTCCACCAGCTCTTTCTTCTTCTCCCAGTTAATCTGGACAACCCTCACCTGATAACCCATTCTTCTGAAAGCTTCTGTAGCCAGTTCTACATCAATTCCCGTCGGCACACCATCTTCATTCAGATAATTGTATGGTGGATAGTTGTCGCTTCCGAGTGTGATGACGGGTTTTCCCGTTTCTTTTTTATTCTCATCTGTATTTTTGCACCCTGCCAGGGCGACTGCTAAAATTCCAACAAGCAGAATACCTGCGATCACTCTTTTTCCTTTCATTTTCCTTCCATCCCTGTTATTCTTTTCTATTTCTTCACATCTGATTTCCGGCCATTTATTACGATTCAGTGGTCCGCGCTTAGGTGCCCCCGCATATAAGACTTAATTTCCTATATGATCAAAAAAAAGCTCCATGTAAAAAACTCACAGGAACTCTATCCATAATACCCATTTAACTCTTACCTTATATTCTTACACTTTCGATTATAGCATTCAAAATATACCATGTCCATAAAAATTGCCATCATCCATGTTTTTTTTCATAAACAGCCGCCGGTTATTTATATAAAAGAACCCCCTTACTTTCGTAAGGGAGTCCTCATTTACTCATCTATTCAAGGATATTTCCTTAAAATTATTTCTCAGCGATTGCAGCCTGAGCAGCAGCCAGACGAGCGATCGGCACACGGAACGGTGAGC
>ERZ773269.3063-NODE-3063-length-11631-cov-4.155321_pt1 | contig 11631 bp, 8 predicted proteins | sample MGYA00511958_ERZ773269 | MGnify/ENA primary metagenome ERZ773269 (study PRJEB29015, sample SAMEA2737761) | human gut metagenome | biome: human gut; feature: human-associated habitat; material: faeces | place: China | collected 2012 ... | reverse complement strand
TCTGGCAGGATTGCGGAGGTGCGCAGGAGAAATATGTCCTGCATTCGCATGATGCACACCTCGCAGCAAGAATGCTGAGGCATTCTTGAAAAGGTAAGAGGTGGAAACAGAATAAAGGCAGAGGGACAAGATATCCAGTGATTGTTAAAAGAGGAAAAGACATTCACTGGATATGTTTTATTGCGGGAAAATACAGTGTGTGGTATAATCATGGAAGTTTAGCAAGTGTTTGTGGAGTAGAAAGACTTTTATATGGAAAAGAAAACAAAGGATAAAAAGTGGTTAAAAATCACAGGTGCGGTGTGTTCATTTATTGTTATAACAGTAGCTGTTTTAATATGCTTCAGTATAAAATGGATGTTTGATACGTGGACGAATCTTTCGATGGAAGAGCTGGTCTATCATCTGACAGCACCGTTAGAAGGAACGAATGAAGAAATGATCTGGCAGTATGTCAGAGTTTGTGTGGTGCCGACCGTTCTGATTATGTCTGGAATCAGCGCATTGGTAGTTTTTGGACGTAAGAAAGAAAAACCATATTGGAGAGTTATTGCCGGAGCAGTTATTATCTCAGTTTTAGCGCAGACTTGTTCTGTATATGGAGCATGGAAAAAACTGGACATAGGCGGCTATATGGCAAATCAGGGTGAAGTATCTACATTTATCGATGATAATTATGTGGATCCAAGAAGTGTGGAGATTACTTTCCCGGAGCAGAAGAGAAATTTGATTTATATTTTCCTTGAATCTATGGAAACAACTTACGCAGATACAGAGAATGGCGGAGCATTTGAGAAAAATGTAATCCCGGAGCTCACAACTCTGGCTCAGGAAAATGAGGATTTTTCCGGAAAAGATGACACGGCACTGAATGGTGGATATTCTATGCTGGGAACAACTTGGACTATGGGAGCGATGTTCGGTCAGACTTCCGGTTTGCCGCTAAATATTTCTATTGACGCAAACGATATGGACACGCAGGATAATTTCTTCCCAGAGATTATTACAATCGGTGATATCCTGGAAAGTGCAGGATATTCCCAGACATTGATGTTAGGTTCTGATGCAACATTTGGCGGGAGAAGAAATTATTTCACCCAGCATGGGAATTATAATATTAAGGATTATAATTATGCAATCGAACAGGGATGGATTCCGGAAGATTACAAAGTATGGTGGGGATATGAAGACCAAAAGTTATTCAGTTATGCGAAAGAAGAACTTCAGAATCTCGCTGCAGGCAGCGAACCATTCAATTTGACGCTTCTTACAGTAGATACACATTTTGAAGATGGGTATCCGTGTGAGATATGTCCAACTACATATGGGGATAATCAATATGCAAATGTTATGGCATGTTCCAGCAAGCAGGTGAATGAATTCGTAAAATGGATCCAACAGCAGGATTTTTATGAGAATACTACAATTGTAATTTCGGGGGATCACCCGACTATGGACAGTGACTTCTGCGAAGATGTAGATGATGATTATACAAGAAAAGTGTACACCACATACATCAATGCAGAAGAGGATGCATTATCGTCACGAAGAGTATATACAACATTTGACAATTTTCCTACAACATTAGGAGCGCTTGGTGTTCAGATTGAAGGAGACAGACTGGGACTTGGAACGAATCTTTTTTCCTCTACACAGACACTGGTAGAACGCTATGGAATCGACATGGAAGAGTCCGAGCTTAAAAAGAAATCAGAGCTGATTGACAAGCTGGCAGATATAGATGAGAATAGCGAGGAACTTTTATTAAGACAAGGAAAAGTGCCAACAGGTGAAATAGCAGTCGGAGAGTATGATTATCATACCGCGGCGTTACCTGTTATTGTTTATAACATTGCAAATGATGACAGTATTGCATCTGTAACAGCAGCGGTTTGGCACAATGAAGATCAGAGTGATCTGCAATGGGTGGAGTTACCACAGAACGAAGATGGGACATATTCAACAAATGTGAATATTGCCAATTTTAATTTTGTATTGGGAGAGTATCATATACATGTATATGCTGTAAACACAGACGGACAGCAGTATTTCCTCGGAGAAGGAATAGGAAGTGTGCAATAAAAAGATGAAAAATATAAAACAGTATTTAGACTTGACTTTTTGGAAATTTATTTTAGTTGGAATTATAAACACACTTGTGGGGACAACAGTAATGTTCGTAGCATATAATTTGTGCCATCTGAATTACTGGGTATCGTCAGCATCCAATTATGTTGTGGGCAGTATTGTGAGTTACTTTTTAAATAAATATTTTACCTTTCAGGATAAGAAAAAATCCTGGAAACAGGTGGGAATATTTGTAGTTAATATTACAATCTGCTATTTGCTGGCATATGGTCTGGCAAAACCATTTGTCAACTGGATACTTGCAGGACAAGAAACAGTTGTCCGCGACAATGTATCGATGTTGGTCGGAATGGTGGCATTCGTAGTGTTCAATTATTTGGGACAGAGGCTGGTAGTTTTTAAAAGATAAGTTTGTATTACATTATGAGGGAAAAGGAAAAGAGTAGACGAATTTGTTAAATTGTGTATTTATGATAAAAGAAATGGCCGCAAAAGCGGCCAGTGTCCGGATATTTTAAATTTTTAGTTGTTTCTGGGGTAGTGGAAAAATGAAGTGGTAATTAATTTTTACTTTTTGTGATATATTCTTTTATATCTTTGAAGAATCCAGCAATCATTATTATCATGATAATTCCGATTGGGAATGCTGAGATAATGCTGATGCTTTGTATATTGTTCATGGAACTTTCAGAGAAGACCAGTGCAATTGGAAGTACTATTAATAATACACACCACAGTAATTCAATTAGTTTATGAGGATGTTCATTTTCTCCAAGTTCTTTGTAGCTATAGCAAGCTGCTGTATAAGCAATTGAATCAAATGAGGTCGCATAAAATGCAATCATACATAAAACAGTGATTACAAGAATTACTTTTGAAATTGGCATTGTATCGATAATATTTAGTATCAATCCATAGAGATCTCCATCTGTAGCATACTGTGCAATAAAATCTGTAGCTCCACTTGTCTGAATTCCGAGACCGTAATTTCCAAGTACAATAAAACTTACGATTGTTGAACCAACACCAAAAACATATCCTCCAAGAATTGTCTGTTTAATTGTTCTTCCGCGTGAGATATTTCCAATAAAAAACGGAGCAGCAACAGACCATACCATCCAGTAAGCCCAATAATAAATGGTCCAGTCTTGAGGAAAGTTATTTGTACGTTCCGGATCAGTATAGGTACATAATCCAATAAAATTCTGAAACATTTTTCCTAAACTTTGGAAACCATTCTCAACAATAAATTTTCCCTGTCCTCCAGTAACTAAAACAATTAGTAAAAGACCAAAGAAAAGGTAAATACAGAGTTTGGCTAAAAAGCTGATTCCCTTAAATCCATGTAATACAGCATATGTATATACAACACAGGTGATAAGAAGGATAATAATTGTAACAACAGTTCTGCTAAGCGTAATGCCAAATAATTTTACAATAATTGCAGCTAAAAGTGGGGTAGCTACACTGAAAGTAGTGGCTGTACCAGCTAAAAGTGCAAACAATGCAAATAAATCAATGATACGTCCGAGAATTCCATCGGCATGTTTTCCAATAATCGGGCGGCAGGCTTCAGAATAGCGCTGTCGATTTCTTTTTTTAACATGCAGCATAAATCCAAATACAACTGCAAGTACAAGATAAAATGCCCATGGAATAAAGCTCCAGTGAAACAGTGGGAAAACACCAGCCCATTCCGTGACTGAACCAAGTTCCTCAAGGTGAGGATTTGTTGCATACATGACCCATTCAGCAAATGAATAGAATAAGATATCTGCTGCCAGACCACATGTAAACATCATGCTTCCCCACACAAAAAAGGAATACTTTGGTTTTTCATTTGGCTCACCAAGAACTACATTTCCATATTTGGAAAAGGATAAGAAAATGGAAATCATTAATACCCCTATACCAATAATTAAATAATAGATTCCCATTGTGTTCCCAAAGAAATATCGGACTTTGCTGATAATATCATTTGATGCGTCTGGGAAGGCGAAGAGTACACCTGCCAATGCCATAATTATGATAAATGGCGCTAAGGTAATTAACCAGTCTATTCTACTGCTTTTTAATTTGTTCATTTAAATTTCCTCCAATTTCTGAGTGGCATAATAATATTTATAGTTCTGTCCAGCATGAAAGGCAAAACCCGCTGCTGCGTTATTTTTATCTTTAAAAGCTTTTATTTCTTTTATCTGCCCTTCGTTGATACCTAAATTAGTAGCAATTTTTTTTAATATTTCTGACCGGGTGTTTGTTGTGTACGACTGGTCAAAAATTCGAAGTTCATCCAAAGTATCGAATTCAAAAATGAAATCCGATGGATATTTACGAATCTTCATTTGAAGTTCGGCAATGTGTTCAATATAAATGGATTCCCACAGTTTATCAGCGGTTTCTGGATTGTTATATTCATTTTCAAGGATTGATAAAAACTTTTTACTGAATTCTTGTGACCAAAATACATGACCAAGCATTACCCAAGAATTGTTACCGCCGACAACGACATTTTGTATTATACCGTCCTTTTCGGTGATGCACCATTCTTCAGTTCTTCCGTTTATGTACACTGCTGAATAGTAGCTGGCGTCAACTTCAGTTTCAAATGGATTTTCGAGAAAGTAATTATCGGAGGAACAGATATAGCTGTTTTTTAAATAATTTCTGGCGGCATAAATACTGGAATTATTGTTACGGATTAAATAATCCGGATTGTGAATGAGAATTACTTTATATTTTTCTTTTAGATATTCAAATTGTTCTGCCATATATCCAGTGATTATAACAATCTCTTCAATTCCAGCTTCTCGAAGTTGGCGGATCTGTCGTTCGATTAAGATTTCTCCCCGGACTTCGATTAATGCTTTGGGTCTTTCAAATGATAATGGCGCAAAACGACTCGATGTTCCTGCTGCCATAATAATTGCATTATCTACCTTCATTTGTCTCCTCCATAAAAATTTTATAGTAATCTTTAGCATATCGATACTGGCGTAAAGAATATTCTCCAAAATCTACACCAAGGTTGCGCTTATATTCACACCAGTTGCTCCAAAGAAGTCCACCAGCAGCGATGTAACAATAGATTTTAATTCTTGTTTCTTTGTTACAGCCTTCAGTAAAGTACATTCCAATTAATTCGTCAATCTGTTCTTTGTTATAAAGCGAATAGATAGCAAACATTGCGATATCAACATGAGGATCTTGCATTCCGGCATATTCCCAATCAATAAGCCGGATATCTTCCTGACCTTGGTCATCTGTGACAAACAGGAAGTTGTCAGGAACTGCATCAATATGAGTTAATACTTTTTCTGCAATATGTGCATCAATATAAGATTTCAAGGACAATACATTGTCTTTTGTTTTCTGATAATCTCTATAGATAGAAGGTTTCCCATTCCAGAGATTTTCATAAAAATTAATTTGACCAAAGATATCGAAATCATGGTCAACTGATAAATGCATTTCGTGAAATTGACGGAGCCGATTCATACATTTTTGCACATCATTTTGATCATTTGGATTACAAACTCTTGCGTGGTTAAAAAATTTTGTGATTTTATAACCATTTTCCGGATTGATATATTCAATATCGTCACAGAGCTTCTTATCTTGGATAACATGATAAACCTGTGCTTCTTCACGTCTGTTAATCAGTTGATCGGTTCCTTCACCTGGAATGCGCATAATGTGTCTGGAACCACCACACTCAAATAAGAAAGAACGATTTGTCATGCCTTTTTTCAGAACGGTAATGTTTATAATCTGTTCGGGCTCTGTATGGAGCGCATCAGCAGCAATTTGCAGAACATCAGATTGCAAGTGATTAGAATTGCTGTCTAGTTCACGCAACTGCTCGAAAGTATTGATTTCTACAATATTAGAAGAGAGTACCTCCCTTGCCATAACAATCATCTTATCGTGGTCGTATAAGGTCTCTTCCCAAAAACTTCCATCGTAGCGGGAATCTTTATCTAATTCTTGTAGTCGTTTCTGTACAATGGAAGCTTCATCTTTGAGCAAGTAACTGATACCAATCATGGAGTTCCCTCCGGAAGAAGGAGAAATAGTTGTTAATTCCATTTTGCGATTGATACGTACAGAACTGTCATTGTCTATCAAGTCACTGACCATGTACCAGGAATAAAGTTCATGTTTGGAAAATGGATTCTGATCACACCAAATATCACAAGGAACAATATATGAATTGGATAAATAATCAGATGCCAGTTTCAAAGAATGAAGATTGTTCTTCGAGGCATATTCTGAATTTACAACTAACTCTACATTATATTCATCAATCAAGTATTCGTATTGTTCTTTCATAAAACCTACAACAACATAGATATTGTGAATATTCACTTCATGGAGTTGTTTGATAAGACGTTCAATTAATGGCTCTCCATGTACTTCTAAGAGTCCTTTGGGAACTTCTGTATTGATTGGAACCATACGCATTCCAAAACCCGCTGCCAGAATAATTGCGTTTTTAGGCGCGGATGCATGTATCATATCCAAAGCCTTTTTGGTTGGCTGTATTTCTTCATTTATATACCTTTCCTGGAGTAAATTTTTAATAGATCGATTAACAACTCCGAGAGAGTGACCGGATGTTTCAGCCAGTTTTCTTTGGTTTGTATAAGTAAAAGATATGATGCTGTTCAAAATATCACATTCTTGAATGTTCATGTACTAGCCTCCTTTATATAATATGAACAAAACTGATTTTACTATAAAAAAATGAGGATGTCAATAAATAATATGGTCGGAACTGCAGAAACACAGAAGGAAAACACAGAAGTTGTTGTATGAAAGTAGGTTAATCTTGAAAAGCATAAAAGTGTAGGATATAATGTATATAATTAAATAAAATGAACGGAAGATGAGAGGGAGGTAAGTGAATGAAAAGAAAGTCGATAATATATTTAGGAGTAGCGTTGATATCTTTTGTGCTGTTGAATGGAAATGTACGAGCAGAAGAAAACATTCAGTTGACAGATACAGATATCGAATCTATAGGAGATAACGATGCTGTGAAATCTGAAATGCACTTCGGTTGGTTATTAGTTGATTCGAAATGGTATTATTTTGAAGAACCGAATATGGAACATCCAGGTGAAATGGTAAAAGATTGTGTGATGACAATTGGGGATGGTACATATTTTTTTAATTCTAATGGATGTATGTTAACAGGTTGGATAAGAAAACCGGAAGGTTGGTATTATGCAGATGAAAGCGGCCGAATGGTTAAAGGGTGGAAATATATAAATGGAGCATATTATTATTTCGATGCAGCTAATGAAGAACATCCAGGATTAATGTTATGTGATGGAAAGTATGAAATAGAAGGAGACACATATTTCTTCGAAGGTGGCGGCTGCATGTTAAGAGGTTGGATAAGAGAACCAGAAGGCTGGTATTATGCAGATGAAAGTGGTCGGATGGCAAAAGGCTGGAGATATATAAATGGAGCATATTACTATCTCAATGGAGAGAATGCAGAATATCCAGGACTAATGTTATGTAACGGAAGATATGACATAGATGGAGACTCCTATTTCTTTGAAGGCGGAGGTTGCATGCTGACAGGATGGCAAAGGAAACCGGAAGGCTGGTATTATGCGGATGCGAGTGGACGAATAGCAAAAGGCTGGAGATATATAAATGGAGCATATTACTATCTTAATGGAGAGAATGCAGAATATCCAGGACTGATGTTATGTGACGGAAGATATGACATAGATGGAGATTCCTATTTCTTTGAAGGCGGAGGTTGCATGCTGACAGGATGGCAGAGGAAACCGGAAGGCTGGTATTATGCAGATGCGAGTGGACGAATAGCAAAAGGCTGGAGATATATAAATGGTGCATATTACTATCTTGATGGAGAAAATGCAGAACACCCAGGGCTAATGATTTCTCAATGCAAACGAAAAATTGGTGACTATGAATATGTTTTTGAAGCTGATGGAAGAATGAGAACTGGGTGGTCAAAAGAAAATGGAGCATGGTACTATTATGATCAATCAGGGTTACTGGCTACTGGTTGGAGAAGTGTAAATGGAGCATGGTATTACCTTGACCCTGAAAACAATAAAATGGTGGAGGGATGTTGGGAAAAAATAAATGATTCTTGGTATTTCTTACAATCTGGCGGTGCAATGGCTCAAAACTGGCTTGAATTAAATGGTAATTGGTATTATATGGCAACAGATGGAGCTATGAAAACGGGGTGGCAGCTAGTTGGTGGCACTTGGTATTATTTATATACCTTAAACGATTCGCATGGCGGAAGTGAAGGTGTTATGGCTCGTAATACATACATTGATGGATATTATTTAAGTAGCAGTGGAGCTATGATGACTCGGGAACAGTCGCTTATGGCAAGCAGAGCACAAATGTATTCCAGCAATACAGAATGGTTAGTGTTAGTAGATCGTGCAAGTTGTAAGGTTGGTGTATTTCGTGGTGCTAAAGGGATGTGGAATCTGGTAAATTATTGGGATTGCTCACCAGGAAAAGATTCAACTCCAACGGTATCAGGAGTATTTCGTGTAGGAATCAGAGGGTACTACTTTGATTCAGGTAATGCAAGATGCTATTGGTACACTCAATTTTATGGTAATTATTTGTTCCATAGTGTATTGTATAGTAAGTATAATGGAAGCTTGATAGATGGCAGGCTGGGAATGCATTTGTCGCATGGCTGTGTAAGAATGGATATTAATAATGCAAAATGGATATATGATACAATACCGAGTGGAAGTACTGTGGTTGTATATTAATTTATAAGTGAAAACAAAAGTGGTCTGGTGAAAAATACAGGTCACTTTTGGCGTTGTAAGAAAAAAGGAGAGTGTATGGTTAAAGTTAGTGTAATAATACCGATATATAATGTTGAAAAATATTTGAAAAGATGTTTACAAAGTGTAGTTCGACAGACATATGTAGATTATGAAGTTATTTGCGTTAATGACTGTAGTCCGGATAATAGTCAGTTTATAATTGATGAGTACGAAAAAAGATATCCTCAACTTATCAAAAGTTATATTAATGAAGAAAATTTAGGACTGGGAAAAACACGTGAGGTGGGAATAAACAATTCAAATGGACAATATTTGATGTTTATAGATAGTGATGATTATATAGCACCTGATTATATAGAAACATATTATAACGCTATGCAAAAAGGCAAGTACGATGTAGTTATAGGTGGATATACCAGGGACTTAGAAGGAAAGTTAAAAAAACATTTTGCCAAACATAGTATATGGAGTTTAGCTACATATCCTATTGCGTGTGCAAAAATGTATAAAAAAGAGTTTTTGTTGAAAAATCAAGTAAAATTTTCAACAATTCGTTGTGGAGAAGATATATATTTTAGTATGGCACTATATTGTGCAAACCCTCAATATAAAGTGATAGATTATTGTGGATATCATTATTATTATAATAGGGAATCTATTACAGGTTCTATGAATTATGAAAAAAATCATGAAAAATTCATAGTGAGTATCTTTAATGAATTTATGGAAAATTATGACATATATAATTTGAAAATGAAAGATAGAAAAGTGATAGAATATGTATATATTGCTAATATGGTTAATGCTTTGATTACATATGGCCATGGTGGTGGAATACGAAGAATGAAGGAGAAGTATGAGTATTGGATAAAAGACATGAAAAAGCGATTTCCACAATATAGAAAGAACCCATATGTAGGAATATTAAAACCAAAAGGACAGACTTGGAAAATAAAATTGGGCGTTGGTTTGATTGGTGATTTGGAAAAAATTCATTGTGCAAAACCGTTACTATATATAATTTCGTTGGTATAAAAAGGAGATAAGATTGGAAACTTGTAAAGTAACAGTGATTGTTGCGGTGTATAATGCAGCAAGATACCTGGAAAGATGCGTAAATAGCATATGTTTGCAAACATATAAGAATTTGGAAATCATTTTGGTGAATGATGGTTCAACAGACAATTCTGGAGAAATATGCGATGATTTTGCAAAAAATGATAAACGAGTATTAGTGATTCATCAATCAAATAAAGGAGTCTCCGCAGCGCGTAACATAGGAATTAATAGAGCGCATGGAGAATATATGATGTTTGTTGATGCAGATGACTTCTTAGAGAGAAGAATGGTAAGTTTATTAATAAAGCATGTTGAAGACAACTACTTAACTATCTGCGGATATTACATAGACATCGAAAAAAATGAAATTGAAAGTTCAAAGAAAATGTTATATGAACAAGTAAATGTATCAAAAGTTAATAAAGAAAAAGTGGTGGATGTATATAAAAAAGGTTTGCTAGGTTCTGTGTGGAATAAAATGTATTTGACAAGAATAATAAGAAATAGTGGATTGTTCTTTTTGGATAATTTGAGTTTGGGGGAAGATGCACTATTTAATTTGAAGTATATAACAGTTTCAAATTGTGATTTTATTATACTAAATGAACCTTTGTATCATTATGTTAAGAGAAAAAATGAAAGCTTAAATCAGAAGTATCGTTCGGATTTCTTTGAAATACAAATAAAATTATTTGAAAGTATAATTGATTTTGGAAATAATGTTCGTATTAGTAAAGATGATATGAATGAATTGAATTGTCTTTATTTTAATGCGTTGGTGGTTGCAATAGACAATTTGTATTGTAATCGTAAAAAGATGACATCTGCAGAGTATAATGCTAAAATGAATTGTTTGAAGAATGAAAAAATATATAAAAGATTAATCAAAGGGATAAATGGGAAAGATAAAGTGATATGTTTTATTCGTTATCAACTGATAAAAAGTGGAGCATTTGTTGTAGATTGGAAAATTAGAGAGGTAATAAAAAGAAAACTTGGAGTGGAATGATATATAATATATAAGAAAGTAGATAACCAGTTAAGATGAATAAATATAGAGAGTATTGTATTAAAATGTGATATAGGAGATAGATAGGAAACAGATAGAGTTGTTGTCCAAGAATGGAAGGAGTCATAAGTGAAAACGGATTGCTGTGAAAACAAATTAATTATACCAACAGGATATATGGGGTCGGGTTCATCAGCTATTACAGATTTAATATGTGAATTTGATGGATATGAAGCAGATAATGGAACTTTTGAATATGTGTTTTTACATTGCCCTGATGGATTGTTTGATCTTGAGGATAAGCTTTTGATAGGAAATAATTCGATGAGAAGTGACGAGGCAATTAGAAGTTTTGAAAAAAGAATGTATGAATTATATAATAGAAAGTTTTGGTGGGTGGCAAATTATAAAGAAAAAATCGGAGAAGACTTCTGGAAGATTACAGAGGAATTTATCGATTCATTAACTCAATATAAATCAGACTCATATTGGTATATGCAGGAGAGATTAAATTTTTTTAGATTTGTAATTATGTGTTTTAGAACAGGTATAAGTGTGGGTTCAAGAGGAAAAATAAATTTAAAGAGACCGTTGGAGTATAAAACGATGCGTCTATCATTTGTAGAAGCAGACGAGTTTTATCAAAAAGCAAGGAATTATATA
>ERZ773269.3053-NODE-3053-length-11651-cov-101.735857_pt1 | contig 11651 bp, 8 predicted proteins | sample MGYA00511958_ERZ773269 | MGnify/ENA primary metagenome ERZ773269 (study PRJEB29015, sample SAMEA2737761) | human gut metagenome | biome: human gut; feature: human-associated habitat; material: faeces | place: China | collected 2012 ... | reverse complement strand
GCCTGTATAAAGTATTGCCAAATCATGTAAATGAGATTCCGGCAGAGGAGATTACCATTACACTGATTCGTGATCGGAAGCCGGTGAAGCTGATGCAGGAACTGGAAAAATCCGGGTATGGATGTAAAAAAGAAACAGCCGGGATTTACTATGTCAATGGCGCGATGTTCCCGGTGCAGATCATTGTGTCATCGGAACTGGACACGGAGATGCATGTACAGCTAAAAGCATTGACGAATCATCTGGAAGAATCGTTGATGCGTCAGTATTTATTGAGGGTGAGTGCATTTTCGGAAAGAGAGAAGAATCTTGCAGATGTTGTGCTCCAGGTTATTGTAAACAGTAACATGGAGAAAGTGCAAAAATGGAAAGGAAGTGAAAGGATCATGTGTGAGGCATTACGTGTTTTAATGGCGGATGAATTGAATGAGGAACGTGTGGAAGGTCGAATCGAAGGACAGCGAGAGGGAAAGATTCGTGCATATGCATCCCTGGTACAGGATGGAATCATTACAGTGGAAATTGGTGCAGAAAAAGCAGGAATGTCTGTCGATGATTTTACAAAAGAAATGAAGAAGGCCGGTTATATAATTCCAGCAGTATAAAATCAGAAAATGAAATGTGTGGTGCCCGTGGTTGCACCACACATTTTATTTTAATTTAAGAAAAGTTTTATATAATAGGAATTGTTCTGGAAATCAGTTCGTGATAGTATAAAAGCTATGCATATGAAAAGGAGTTAAATCATGGGAAAAATATTTAAAAACATGCTCCCATACTGGAAATGGATTCTGGTTATTGTGGCTTTTCTTGCGATGCAGGCATTTTGTGATCTGTCCCTGCCACAGTATACATCGGATATTATCGATGTCGGAATCATGAGCAGCGGAGTGGAGCATATTCTTCCAGAAGAAATGACACAGGAAGATTTTGTGTCAGCACAGCTTTTTATGACCAGCAGGGAAAAGAAAACATTTGCCGCCTGTTATAAGGAGCCGAAAAAAGATGGAAACTATGTGAGAAATTGTGAAGAGGATACGCTTGACGATATGGATGAGTCTCTGTTGGAGCCGATCGTCATGGTATATCAGATGTCCCAGATGAAGGAGTCCGATATTGACGAGAAGGCTTTCACGGGGAAAATGGGAACGGATGGGACGCAGGTAGATATGAAGCAGCTGATGCAGGCACTGGCAACCGGCCAGGTACCGGATCAGCAGATTCTTGAGATGCGAAAGCAGGTGTCTGGACAGATTGATGCGATCGGATCTTCTACATTGAAATCCATGGGTGTGACCTATGCGATCTCCTGTGATAAAAATGCAGGTGTGGATGTAGATGCCATTCAGAAACATTACTTATGGACCACCGGAGCAAAGATGCTTGGTTTTGCGCTGCTGATGGTTATGGCGGCAGTGGTTGTCGGATATTGTGCTTCCCGTGTGGGAGCATCCATCGGACGGGATCTGCGTGATAAGACATTCCGCAATGTTGTACAGTACTCCAATGCAGAGATGGATCATTTTTCAACGGCATCCCTGATTACGAGAAGTACCAATGATGTACAGCAGATTCAGATGGTGACTGCAGTATTTCTGCGAATGATTCTTTATGCTCCGATCATTGGAATCGGTGGTGTGATTAAGGTTGCACAGACCCATGCAGGAATGGAATGGGTGATCGCGCTTGCGGTGCTTGTTATTCTTGGATTTGTAATGCTTCTTACCTCCCTTGCCATGCCGAAGTTTAAGATTATGCAGAATCTCGTGGACCGGCTGAATCTGGTTTCGAGAGAGATTCTGACAGGATTAAATGTCATTCGTGCATTTGGACGGGAAAAACGGGAAGAAGAGCGGTTTGATGAGGCCAACCGCAATCTGACAAAGACGCAGTTGTTTACCAACCGTGTTATGACATTTATGATGCCGGGAATGATGATGATCATGTACTGCATTACGCTTCTGATTGTGTGGGTTGCCGCAAAGAGGATCGATGGCGGATATATGCAGGTTGGTTCCATGACGGCATTTATTACTTACACAATGATGATCGTTATGGCATTTCTGATGCTGACCATGATGTCTATCATGATGCCGAGAGCCGGTGTAGCTGCAGAGCGTATAGATGAGGTTGTAGGCACAAAAAGTACGATTACAGATCCGAAAGAGCCGGTTGCCATGGAACAGTGTGAGGGTGTGATTGCCTTTCATCATGTAAATTTCCGGTATCCGGGAGCCACGGAAGATGTGCTTTCGGATATTGATTTTGTTGCAGAGCCGGGAAAGACCACTGCAATTATCGGAAGTACCGGATGTGGTAAATCTACGCTGGTCAACCTGCTTCCGCGTTTTTATGATGTGACAGGCGGAGAGATCACGCTTGACGGAACGGATATCCGCAAGTATACATTGCAGGATCTGCGGGAACATATCGGATTTGTACCACAGAAGGGAATTCTTTTCTCCGGTACAATTGCAAGCAATCTGCGCTTCGGGGCAGAGGATGCGTCAGATGAGCAGATCCGGGAAGCAGCGGAGATTGCGCAGGCAACAGAGTTTATTGACAGCAAACAGGATGGGTATGAGAGTGCGATTGCACAGGGCGGAAGCAATGTTTCCGGCGGACAGAAGCAGCGGCTTGCCATTGCCAGAGCAATTGCAAAAAATCCAAAGATTTATGTGTTTGATGACAGTTTTTCCGCTCTGGATATGAAGACCGATGCGGCACTCCGCAGAGCGCTTGAGACAAAGACGGAACATACGACCGTGATCATTGTCGCACAGCGAATCAGTACAATTCTGCATGCGGACCAGATACTGGTACTCGACGATGGAAAGATTGTCGGAAAAGGCACGCATGAGGAATTACTGCACAATTGCGAAGTTTACGAGCAGATTGCCAGGAGCCAGCTGTCTGCCAAAGAACTGGGACTTTCTGAGGAGGTGAAATAAGATGGCAGAACAACGTACAAGAAGACCTCACGGTCCGATGGGCGGCCCGGGCAGAGGAATGATGCCGGGAGAAAAGCCAAAAGATTTCAAAAACTCTATCGAAAAACTGGTTCGTTATCTCGGAAGATACTGGTATGCAATCGTTGCCGTTATGATTTTTGCGGCGGTGTCTACCGTCTTTTCCGTTGCCGGACCAAAGGTTATGGCACGTGCAACGAATGCATTGGTGGAAGGTCTCGGAAAAAAGATCGCGGGAACCGGATCTATTGATTTTACCTATATTGCCAAAGTGTTATTGTTTACACTTGGCCTGTATATCTGTTCTGCAGTATTCAGTTTTATACAGGGAATGATCATGACAGGAATCACGCAGAAAACCTGTTACCGCATGCGTAAGGAAATTTCAGAGAAAATCAACCGCATGCCAATGAAATATTTCGAGAGCCGCACGTACGGAGAGGTGCTATCCCGCATCACAAATGATGTGGATACACTTGGACAGAGTTTAAATCAGAGTGTGACGCAGATCATTACGAGTGTGGCAACACTGGTCGGAACACTTGTGATGATGATTTCAATTTCCGGAATTATGACATTGATTTCACTTGTGATTCTTCCGGTATCTGCCATCCTGATTTCGTTTATTATCAAACATTCGCAGAAATATTTCCGCCAGCAGCAGGAATATCTGGGACATATCAACGGACAGGTGGAAGAGGTCTATGGCGGACATCTGGTGGTGCAGGCATATAATAAGCAGGAGAGCACCATCAAAAAATTTGAAGATACCAATCAGATTCTGTTTCAATCGGCATGGAAGTCCCAGTTTTTATCCGGACTGATGCAGCCGATCATGCAGTTTGTCGGAAACCTCGGTTATGTCGGAGTGGCAATTTCCGGAGGACTTCTGGCAATCCGCGGAACCATCGGGGTTGGTGAAATTCAGGCATTTATTCAGTATGTCCGGAATTTTACTCAGCCGATCCAGCAGATTGCGCAGGTGGCAAATATGCTGCAGTCGATGTCTGCAGCCTCCGAGCGCGTATTTGAATTTCTGGACGAAGAGGAAGAAGAACTGACGGTTGAACATGCTGTGCATCTCGACCATGTGGATGGTTACGTGGATTTTTCCCATGTAAGTTTCGGATACAATCCGGACCAGATCATTATCAGGGATTTTTCCGCTCATGTAACACCTGGACAGAAAATTGCAATTGTCGGACCAACGGGAGCAGGAAAAACCACAATGGTCAAACTGCTTATGCGTTTCTATGATGTGACAGGCGGAGCCATTCAGGTGGATGGGCATGATATCCGCGACTTTAACCGTCAGGAACTTCGGGATGCATTTGGTATGGTATTGCAGGATACCTGGCTGTTTAAGGGATCTATCATGGAAAACATCCGGTATGGCCGTTTAGATGCCACAGATGAGGAAGTGATTGAGGCGGCAAAAGCCGCACATGCCCACCATTTTATCCAGACACTTCCGGGTGGCTACCAGATGGAGTTAAACGAGGATGCAAGTAATGTTTCCCAGGGACAGAAACAGCTTCTTACAATTGCACGTGCTATCCTTGCGGATAACCCGATTCTGATTCTGGATGAGGCAACCTCTTCGGTAGATACCCGTACCGAAGTGCGGATTCAGAAGGCATTGGATAATCTGATGCGTGGACGGACCAGCTTTATCATTGCGCATCGACTCTCTACGATAAGAAATGCGGATCTGATTCTGGTGATGAAAGATGGCGATATCATAGAGCAGGGGACACACGAACAGCTTCTGGTACAAAAGGGATTTTATGCAGATTTGTATAATTCCCAGTTCGAAGAGAATGCATAAGACATTGAAATAAATTGGCAGTTGTGCTATAGTTTAACTGTATTTATCGACAAATTTTGACAAAATCGGACAGTGCTTTCTGGTATGCTTATTTTTGACTGAATTTGACATTCTAGGAGGCCTACATGGGAAAACTAAATGTCGCAATTGCAGATGATAACGAGGTTATGCGTGACTTATTGGAAGAAATGGTAACCAGTGATGATGAACTGCACCTGATCGGGATGGCGAAGGATGGAGAAGAAGCCTGCCATCTGATCAAGGAAAAAGAACCGGATGTTGTATTATTGGATATTATTATGCCGAAACTGGACGGTCTGGCAGTCCTTGACAGGATCAGGGCAGATCATACACTAAAGAACCGGCCAACATTTCTGATGATCAGTGGGATCAGCAATGAAAAGATTACCGAAGACGCGTTTGAGCGGGGAGCGGATTATTACATTATGAAGCCGTTTGACCGGAATATTGTTTTGGACCGGATCAAGACACTCAACCGTCGAAAAAACAAAGTACGAAAAGAAATTGGCAGACCGGTTGAGATGGAAAAGAAACCGGAAAAGTACTCGTTACAGACACTGGAAGAGGATGTCACAGAGATAATTCATGAGGTTGGTGTTCCGGCACATATCAAGGGATACCAGTATTTGCGGGAGGCAATCATCATGTCTGTGACGAATATGGACATGTTAAATTCTATTACGAAAATTTTATATCCGGGGATCGCAAAGAAATTTGATACGACACCAAGCCGTGTCGAGCGTGCCATCCGTCATGCAATTGAAGTAGCGTGGAGCCGTGGCAAGATGGATACGCTGGATGATCTGTTCGGATATACGATCAGCAATGGAAAAGGAAAACCGACCAACTCGGAATTTATCGCTCTTATTACGGACAAAATACGATTACAGATGAAGAGTAAGTAAAGGAGTGTTATGTATGAAGAAGATTCTGTTTGTTTCATCAGAGGCAGTTCCATACGTGAAAACCGGAGGTCTTGCCGATGTTGTTGGGTCACTTCCGAAATATTTTGACAAAAAAGAGTATGATGTGCGGGTAGTTATTCCGAAATACGCCTGCATGGATCGCTCATTTCTTCCAAATTTAAAATTTTTGTGCCATTTTTATGTAAATCTGAACTGGCGCAGGCAGTATGTTGGAATTTTCGAGTCGGAATATCATGGAGTTCACTTTTATTTTGTGGACAATGAATTTTATTTTGCAGGAGAATCTCCATACAACAATATCTATGAAGATGTGGAAAAGTTTGCATATTTTTCCAGGGCAGTACTTGCTAGTCTGCCGTATATTGATTTTGCTCCGGACATTATCCATTGCAATGACTGGCAGACAGGACTTATTCCAGTGTTTCTGCATACGGTATTTGGAGATGATAATTTTTATGCGGGAATCAAAACCGTGTTTACGATTCATAACCTGCAGTTTCAGGGACGCTGGCGAATTCAGGAGATAATGGATATTACAGGACTTCCGGCACACATTTTCAATGCATATGAACTGGAATCTTATGGGGAGGCAAATTACTTAAAGGGTGGCGTGGTATATGCAGATTATATTACTACCGTCAGCCCGACGTATGCAAATGAGATTACGACCGTAGAAGGTGGAGAGGGCTTAAGTGGCCTGATGACTGCCCGAAAGGACCGCCTTTATGGTATTTTAAACGGAATTGATTATGAAGAATATAATCCACAGACAGATCCTTATATTCCGGTAAATTATTCGAAAAAAGATGCAGTGAGTGGGAAAAAAGAAAACAAAGTTGCATTACAGAAAGAACTTGGGCTTCCAGTCAGGGAGGATGCTTTCCTGATCGGAATCGTATCGCGTATGACCAGCCAGAAAGGATTTGACCTGATCGGCTGCGTATTGGATGAACTTTTAACCGAAATGGATATACAGCTGGTGGTTCTTGGTTCCGGAGAGAGCCAGTATGAAAATATGTTCCACCATTATCAGAGTAAGTATCCGGACAAGGTAAGCGTACATATCGGATTTACCGAGGAGCGTTCGCACCATATATACGCGGCAAGTGATGTGCTGCTGATGCCTTCCATGTTTGAACCATGCGGGCTGGCACAGATGATTGCTATGCGTTACGGAACGCTTCCGATCGTGCGTGAAACCGGAGGACTCCGGGATACGGTAGAACCATACAATGAATATGAAAATACAGGATGTGGTTTTTCATTTGCGAATTTTAATGCACAGGAAATGGCAGATATTGTCCGGTATGCGTATCGTGTGGAGCATGAACAAAAGGCCGCATGGAAAGAACTGATCTATCGTGCGATGGATCGCAATTTTTCCTGGAATGCTTCGGCACATGCATATGAGAAGCTATATGATAAACTGGTAGAAATGTAATAGATGTTCCCCGCAGAATTTTTTCTGCGGGGATTTTGTGTCTGGAAATATAATCTATGAAGTGCAGACCGGCTGCGGCATGGTCAGCAGATGGCTGTGCCGGCAGTAATAGTAGGCATGGTCGGACAGAATTTCTTCATCCTGAAGCTGTGAGGCATTCACTTCTTTTACCATTGCGGTGTAATGGTCGAGATTCTGCCTGTCGTTTTCATCGGCGGCAAGAATCAGTACTTCGTGAATACTGCTTGGCAGAATGATCAGATCCTTTTCAAACAAATCGGACAGTTCTTTTAAGATGTCATCGTAGAGGAGAACGGTTGCACCGTTGGTCCGGTACGTATTGGTCAGAACATACAGTGGCGGGGCTGCTTCCGGGAGTGGAGTTTCCGCGACGAGCTGCATTTCTTTGAGAAGACTGCTCATCGGGGTAAGCTGTGGGGGAAGAAGCTGTGGCGTGTTTTTCTTCGCAAGCCGGTAGAGCGTTTCTTTGTCGGTTTTCCAAAGGTTTAAGTGATGATTGTGGATCAGAATATTTGCCTGGTTTTCGGCACTTGCCTGGAGCAGACAGTAAAAGATTACGGCCAGATCCTGATAGCGGAAAAATGGAACCTCTTTTAACAGTTCCTGATTTTTTTCAAAGCTTACAAGACGCATGACGATGTGCTCGCTGGCACGGGAAAAATCGGTAAAGTAGGACGTGTCAAAATTTTCTTCCGGGGCATGCGCCTGATAGGTATGAAGAATATCTTCACAGATTTCTTCAAGGCATACCCCTTCCAGATAGCGATGATAGTATGGCATCAGATAGATCGCAGGTGACACGTTTTTCTTCGGATGGAGAAGTACCAGACCATCGTAATGTGTTCCGTTATTTTTGGTAAAGGAACGAATGTCTAAAGTGACACCTGTCTCGATACGCAGAGAAAGCTGTGTACGGATCGTTGTTAAAAATTCCTGATAGTTCATATGTAATTGAAAACAAATGTATATATGGGAAATTTCGGAATGACCGTTTCCGAAGATAAAAAATCCACGGTGTTAACCAGACACCGTGGATTTACTTTAGCATGTTTTGACTGAAATTGCAATCATTTTTCTCGGTTTTTTAATAAGAGAGAAGTTCCTGCCACAGCTTTGTGTACTTGGCGGAATCATCATCACTTAATGCTTTATAGATTTCACATCTTTTTATTGTGTCACTGGAAGGATTGACAGCTTCGTTATTTTTTACGTCAGCGTCCTGATTTTCTACCACAGATGTAATCGGAGAGGCATACTGCACATATTCGAAATTCTTTTCTGCGATATCATCCTTGCACAGGAAATTTAAGAATTTTAAAGCGTTGGTCTGGTTAGTGCAGGACTTTGGAATGAACCAGGAATCGATCCAGAGGTTGGATCCCTCTTTTGGAACCGAATAATCCAGATTGTCGTTCTCTGCCATGGCCAGTGCAGCCTCGCCGGAGTAGCACAGTGCGATGGAAGCTTCTTCCCCGATCATGGAGTCAGCTGTTTCGTCTACATAATAGGCATATACGATTTTATCATCTTTTTGCTTTTTTAATACGTCGAGGGCTTCCCGCAGATGATTTTCATCGGTATCGTTTAAGGAATATCCTTTGGAGATCAGTGCAGGGGCAAACGTATCACGGACGGAATTTTCCATGATGATTTCATCCTCATAGGTAGGGTCCCACAGGCAGTCCCAGCTTGATACGGTTTTGGCATCAATGGTTGTTTTGTTGTAGAGAAGGCCAAGAGTCCCGTAAAAATATGGAACGGAATAGGTGTGATTCTTGTCATAGGAAGCAGACATATCAAGGATCGTTGGATCCAGATTTTTGTAGTTGTCCATGGCATCGTAATCTTCTTCGAGAACTTCGCCCTCGTTGATCAGACGCTCAACCATATATTCGGAAGAGCAGATTACATCATAGTTGATGGAACCGGCTTTGTATTTGGTATACATTTCTTCCGGACTTTCATATTCTTCGTATTTGACGGTGATACCGGTTTCTTTTTCAAACTGTTTGACTACGGACTCATCGATATATTTTCCGTAATTTAAAACGGTTAAGGTCTGTCCGTTTTTTTTCGCAGAGGAAGATCCCCCACAGGCAGTGAGTGCGCTGACTGCCAGAGCAGAAATTAAGAGGGCAGAGAAAATTCTTTTTTTCATAATAGGACTCCTTTCGGCTGGAATAAAATTCCAATGGAAAATTTATTTGGCTGCAACACGCTTCTTCCCCGGATAAACATTTCCGGCAAGAAGAATGAGCAGAACGGCAAAGAACAGAATCGTGGAAAGTGCATACAATTCCGGTTTGATTCCTTTGCGAAGTTCTGTGTAGAGCATGGTGGAGAGGGTATTGACCCCGGCTCCTTTGGTAAAATAGGTGATGGAAAAATCATCCAGTGACATGGTGACTGCCATCATAAATCCGGAGAACACACCGGGACGGATTTCCGGCCAGGTGACTTTGTAAAATGCATACAGCGGCGTTGCTCCGAGATCAAGTGCCGCCTCATAGGTGCTGCGGTTTGTCTGTTTCATTTTCGGAAGCACATTTAAAATAACATAAGGAATACTAAAGGTAATGTGCGCTAAAAGAACCGTCACAAATCCGAGGTCGATAAATTTCACAAACAAAAGCATCATGGAGATACCGGTTACGATATCCGCATTCAGAAGTGGAATATTGGTCGCGCCGAGATAAATGGTCTGGTGCCGTTTTTTCATGGCGGCTATGCCGAGCGCGGCAAGTGTTCCAATCAGTGTGGAAATAATTGCGGACAGGAAAGTGACCTGCAAAGTTGTGACAAATGCAGTCATAATCTTTTCGTCCTGAAAACAGCCGGTATACCACCGGAGCGTGAAGCCTCCCCATTTTACCTTGGAACGGGAATCGTTGAAAGACAAAGCAATCAACACAACAATCGGAAGGTAAAGGAAGGCAAAGATCAGGATCATATAGATCCGGGATGCACATTTTTTTAACATATGGATGTTCCCTCCCCTTCTTTATCAAATATATTTACAATTGTCATACTTACGATTACAAAGATCATCAGGACAAAGGAAAGACCGCTTCCGGCATTCCACTGCATTCCCTGCATAAAATCCTGCTCGATCACATTTCCGATTAAAAGAACGTGACCACCGCCTAATACCTGTGAGATTGCAAACGAGGTAAGTGACGGGACAAATACCATGACGATTCCGCTGATGATTCCGGATACGGTAAGCGGAAGGATAATCTTAAAAAAGATGGTTACATTTCCGGCACCCAGATCACGGGCCGCCTCAATCCAGTCTTTACGGATTCGTGTCATGGAGTTGTAGATAGGCAGCAGCATAAATGGCAGGAAGTCGTATACCATGCCAAGGACAACTGCCGTTGGTGTATTTATGATATTGATGCGGGAAAGTCCGAAACCTGTGAGAATGGAGTTGATTACACCATTTTTGGAAAGCAGAAGTTTCCATGCCAGGATACGGAGCATAAAGTTCATCCACATCGGAAGCATAAAGATAAAAACAACCAGTCCCTGATTTTTGATTTTCATATTATTTAAAATCATTGCCAGCGGATAGGAGAGAACCAGGCACACGATGGTGCATATAATTCCAAGTCTCAGGGAAAGTCCCATGGCTTTGCGGTTGGTTTCATCTGCTATCGCTGTGATATAGGATAACGTAAAACTGCCATCGTTGTTTGTAAATGCATAGTAAAGAATCATGATAAGCGGCAGGAGGATAAAACCGATGATCCATATGAGGTATGGACCGGCAAGAAATTGCTGTTTAAATTTACGCATCGATCTCCACCGCCTTTTCATCGGAAGATTCCGGCTTATGCATAATCTGGATATTGAACGGGATTACTTTGATGCCGACTTTGGTGCCGACCGGAACAAATCTGGTGGTGTGAACCAGCCATTCATAGCCGCCGGCCATGACATCAAGTTCATAGTGAACGCCTTTAAAAATCAGGGAGGTTACTTCGCCCTGCAGCGTTCCCTCCGAAGGATCGACCAGTTCTACATCTTCCGGACGGATGACAACGTCGACCGGCTTGTTATTGCCGAATCCTTTGTCGACACATGCCCAACGGGCACCGAGAATCTCTACAAGTTCGTCTTTTATCATGGTTCCGTCAATGATATTGCTGTGTCCGATAAAATCGGCAACAAATGCGTTTTCCGGTTCGTTGTAAATGTTTTCCGGAGTACCGATCTGCTGGATATATCCCTGATTCATGACAACAATGGTATCGGACATGGTCAGTGCTTCTTCCTGATCGTGGGTGACATATACAAAAGTAATTCCAAGTTCTTCTTTCAGACGGATGAGCTCATACTGCATGTTCTGGCGCAGTTTTAAATCAAGTGCACCAAGCGGTTCATCCAGAAGAAGGACTTTTGGCTCGTTTACAATCGCACGGGCGATGGCGATACGCTGCTGC
>ERZ773269.3052-NODE-3052-length-11654-cov-8.503750_pt1 | contig 11654 bp, 10 predicted proteins | sample MGYA00511958_ERZ773269 | MGnify/ENA primary metagenome ERZ773269 (study PRJEB29015, sample SAMEA2737761) | human gut metagenome | biome: human gut; feature: human-associated habitat; material: faeces | place: China | collected 2012 ... | reverse complement strand
ATCTTGACTATCCAACGATTAAAAAAGCTGAGGAACAGGGCTGGATTACGCGTGACGAAATCGAAGAATACCGTTTGCCACGTTTGAGCAGCCCAGTTGCTGCAACTGAAGCATTGACGTTAAACCCCGAGCAAGAGGTGGCTTATGAGGCCATTACGGCTAGCTTGAATAAAGCTGAGAATCACACCTTTTTGCTAGAAGGGATTACCGGGTCAGGTAAGACGGAGGTCTACTTGCAAAGCATTGCGCATACATTGGCCAACGGTAAGACGGCTTTGATGTTAGTGCCTGAAATCACGTTGACGCCACAAATGGTACGTCGTGTGAAGGGACGCTTCGGTGATAATGTCGCAGTCATGCACTCAGGACTATCGGATGGTGAACGCTACGATGAATGGCGTCGCGTTGAGCGCCACGAAGTACAGGTGGTTGTGGGCGCACGTTCAGCAATATTTGCACCGTTGGAGAACATCGGACTTATCGTCATCGATGAAGAACACGAAGCAACTTATAAGCAAGAAGAGAACCCACGTTACCACGCCCGCGATGTCGCACTTTGGCGTGCCGAGTATCACAATGCAACAGTTGTCTTGGGTTCAGCTACACCGTCGCTAGAAAGTCGTGCCCGTGCCCAACGTGGCGTTTACACGTTGCTGACGTTGACGGAACGTGCGTTGCACAATCCGTTGCCAAAGGCAGAAGTTGTGGACATGCGTGAAGCAATGAAGGCAGGTGGGGATGATATTTTCTCACCACAATTGTTAACACAGCTCCGTGATCGCATGGACAAGCAAGAGCAAAGTGTCTTGATGTTGAATCGACGCGGTTATGCCAACTTTATGATGTGTCGTAATTGTGGTTATATGCCACGCTGTGTGAACTGTGATTTGGCTTTGACGGTGCACAAGGACACGGGCCGTTTGGAATGCCACTACTGCGGTTATAGCGAACCAATCCCAACGACTTGTGCCAACTGTGGTTCTGACCGTATCCGTCCTTATGGTACGGGAACTCAAAAGGTTGAAGAAGAATTGCAACGCATTATGCCTGACGCACGTATCATCCGCATGGACGTTGATACAACGCGTCGCAAGGGTGCAACGGACAAGATGTTGAATGATTTTGGTGAGAAGAAGGCGGATATCCTATTGGGTACCCAAATGATTGCCAAGGGTCTGGATTTTCCAGATGTTACATTGGTTGGCGTACTAAATGCTGACACCACACTGGGCTTGCCAGATTATCGTGCCTCAGAGCGTACTTTCCAACTACTGACGCAAGTGGCTGGTCGTGCCGGACGTGCTGATAAGGAGGGTGAAGTGGTGATTCAAACGTTTAATCCCGATCACTATGCCATTCAGTTAGCCAAGACACAGGACTATGAATCATTCTACAAGCAAGAAATGAATCTACGTCATACTTGGCAGTATGCGCCATACTTTTATACAGTGCAGATTAAGATTGCCCACGAGCGTCAAGATGAGGCAGCCAAGGTTGCTTATCAGACGGCCAACTGGCTAAAGCGTCACTTGGCATCGGATTCAGTTTTACTCGGTCCTTCGACAGGTGCAATCGCACGCTTGAAGAATAAGTATTATTACCGAATGGTGATTAAATTTAAGCATGATGATGGGTTAGAGGAAGCGCTAACGGAACTTGTTTCAGCCGGTCAACGACTACAAAAGCAAGGGGTTACGTTAACGATTGATCGTGACCCAGTAAACTTCATTTAGAAAATAAACGAGGCGTTTTTATGCGCCTCATACATATAAAAAGGAGACTGGCAACATGACAACTAAGATTGTATTTATGGGAACCCCAAACTTTTCTGTGCCAATTTTGAATGCATTGATTGCAAATGATGATTACGAGGTTGCTGCTGTAATGACGCAACCAGATCGTCCAGTTGGCCGCAAGCGTGTATTGACGCCAACGCCAGTAAAGGAAGCTGCCGTTGCGGCTGGCATTAAGGTGTTGCAACCTGAAAAGCTCTCTGGTTCAGATGAAATGGCTGAAGTCATTGCCATGCAACCGGATTTGTTGATTACAGCAGCTTATGGTCAATTCTTGCCAACGAAGCTATTGGAATCAGCACAAATTGCGGCCATCAACGTGCACGCATCATTGCTACCAAAGTATCGTGGTGGGGCACCTATTCACTATGCTGTACTTAACGGCGATGCTGAGACTGGGGTCTCAATCATGTACATGGTGAAGAAGATGGACGCTGGTGATGTGATTTCACGTGCCACGTTGCCTATCTTGGATGACGATAACACCGGTACGTTGTTTGATAAGTTGAGCCTATTGGGACGTGACTTGTTGATGGAAACGTTGCCTAAGTTGATTGCTGGGGATGTACAACCTGAGCCTCAAGCTGAAGAAGATGTAACCTTCTCACCAAACATTTCACCAGAACAAGAAATTTTGGACTTCAGCCGTTCAGCGCGTGAGATTCACAACCATGTGCGTGGTTTGTACCCATTCCCAATCGCGCACACGACGATTAATGGCGTACGCACAAAGATTCAACGCACTCACTTGGTTGATGAAACAACAACGGCACCAGCCGGAACGGTTGTTAAGAAGGGCAAGCACGATTTGTGGCTAGCTGCCGGTGATGGCAACATCATTGCAATCGATGAATTGCAACCAGCTGGTAAGCCAAAAATGGACGTAACGGCGTACCTAAATGGACACGCTAAGTTCGAAGAAGGAGACATGGTGATTACTGATGAGCAAGGGAAGTAGTAATAAAGTCGCCGAATGGGAGTTGCACAATGCGCGTGCCATGGCCATTCGAACACTTGAGAAGATTCGTAATGGTGCCTATTCAAACTTGCAACTGAACAATACGGTTAAGCAAGCTGAATTGGATGAACGTGATGTTCACTTGATGACAACGATGGTTTACGGTGTTATTCAACGTCGCATGACTTTGGAGTACTGGTTGAAGCCATTCGTGAAGAAGCCGGAAAAGTTGGACCCATGGGTGCGCGAATTGTTGTATGTCTCTCTTTTCCAAATGAAGTTCTTGGATAAGGTGCCAAATCACGCTATCTTCGACGAAGCCATTAATATTGCGAAGCGTCGCGGTCACGATGGGGTGCGTAAGTTTGTCACAGGTGTCCTCCACGCGATTGACCGTGAAGGTGTGCGTTCATTTGATGAAATTACAGATAAGGTTGAACGTTTGTCTGTTGAAGCGTCATTGCCAACTTGGTTGATTAACCAATTGACGGAAGAGTTGGGTTGGGAGAAGGCATCACGTATTGCGATGGCAATTAACGATGCTCCGGCCCAATCAGCTCGCGTGAACTTGGCAGTCACAACGGTTGCGGATGCAACGAAGATTTTGGAAGAAGAAGGCTTTACAGTCACACCTTCAAAGGTGACGCCAGATGCCTTGCTACTTGCCGGTGGTCACGTTGCCAGTTCACAAGCTTTCAAGGATGGTTTGGTTACGTTGCAAGACGAGTCTGCCATGTTGATGGCACCTAGTTTGGACATTCAACCAGATGATCAAGTTTTGGATGCGGCGGCTGCCCCTGGTGGTAAGACGACACAAATTGCAACGTACTTGAACGCTGCAGAAGGTGGTCATGTCGAAGCGCTTGATATCCACGATCACAAGGTTGGCTTGATTAATCAAAACGCGGAACGTTTGCACGTGGCTGACCGTATCAATGCGCGTACGCTAGACGCTCGCAAGGTTGATGAAGCGTTTGCCGACGGTCAATTCGACCGCATTTTGGTTGACGCGCCTTGTTCAGGCTTTGGCCTATTGCGTCGTAAGCCTGAAATTCGATACGATAAGAGTATTGAAGATAGCTTGAGCTTGCAAAAGATTCAATTGGGTATCTTGGAAGCAGCAGCACCTAAGCTAAAGGCTGGCGGACGTATGGTTTACGGTACTTGCACGATTTTGCGTTCAGAAAACGAAGATGTCGTTGACATGTTCTTGGCTGAGCACCCAGATTTCGAGTTGGTACCAACGTACACGGCCTATGATTTAGATGCTCGTGACGATCGTGGTATGGTCCACATGTTCCCAGATGATTTTGAATCTGATGGTTTCTTCATTGCAACGTTGCAAAAGAAGCAAGCCTAGTTAACAAGTAACCGCTGAAAGGAAGGCGTATTTTTATGAAAATTGCGTATGCGTCCGATACTGGTCGTGTTCGTGCCGACAATCAGGATTACGTGGGCGTCTTTATTAACGAAGCTGGTGCCCAACTAGCAATCGTTGCTGATGGCGTTGGAGGCGAGAACGGTGGGGATGTTGCTGCAACCATGGCAGTTTCACACATTGGTAATGAGTGGCAGCAAACCGACATTCATGATATTGTCGCGGCTCGTAACTGGCTCTTAAGTCAGGCGGCCCAAGAAAATGAAACTATTTTAACGACGTCAAATCGTTACCGAACGTTGCGTGGTATGGCAACGACGCTAGTGATTGCCGTCATTTTGGTAGACCAGCTAGTGATTGCTAATTTAGGTGACTCACGCGCTTATCTCATTCGAGAGGGGCAATTGCGTCAACTGACAGTTGATCATAACCTGGCAAGCGAGTTGGTTCGTCGTGGCGCAATTACTGAAGATGAAGCAGTTAAGCACCCTGGTCGCCACGTGATTACTCGCCAATTGGGCGTGACTGAAGAGGCAGAGCCGGATGTGTTTGAATTTGCAACCCGTCCCGGTGATATGTTGGTTTTGACAACTGATGGCATGCCAAAGCACGTGTCGGATGAGGAAATCTTAGCTAAGATTAATGACGCACCGACAATCACAGATGCAGTTGCTGAATTGATTAGTGCAACAAATGAAGCTGGTGGATCAGACAATGTCACAGTCTTGATCGGCCGACAAGAAAGTGAGGCACGCTAACATGGAAATGAATCAAATGATTGGCGGGCGTTACCGAATTGTCGAACCATTAGGCGAAGGTGGCATGGCGAATGTTTATCGCGCCCATGACATTATTCTTGATCGTGATGTGTCAATTAAATTGATGCGTCTTGATATGCGTGATAACCAGGCAGTGCGTCGTCGCTTTGAAAATGAAATTTCAGCGACAACTGCTTTGGTGCATCCAAATATCATTCAAGTGTATGATTACGGTGAAGATGGTGGTTCACAATATCTGGTAACTGAATATGTTGAAGGCATGGACTTGAAGCGATACATTGCTGAACGTCAGCCGATTCCAGTGACGCGCGTCATTGAAATTATGAGTGACATCTTATCAGGTGTTGCTGAAGCGCATAAAAACGGCATCGTGCACCGTGACTTGAAGCCACAAAACATCCTGATTGATTTGAATGGCCAAGCAAAGATTACTGACTTTGGCATTGCTCGTGCGCAGACGTCATTTGGCATGACGCAGACGAATACGGCAATTGGATCGGTTCACTACATGGCACCCGAACAAGTGAAGGGTGATATTGCAACTGTTCGAAGTGACATTTATTCACTTGGTATCATGTTGTACGAAATGCTAACCGGTCATGTGCCATTTGACGGTGAAACGGCGGTGGCAGTCGCTGTTAAGCACACGCAGGATCCGATGCCTTCGATTCGAGACTTTGACCCACGTATGCCACAAGCGCTTGAAAATGTGATTCTTAAGGCAACGGCCAAGAATCCATTGAGTCGTTATACGTCTGCAACTGAGATGGCAGGTGATTTGGCGACAGCGCTATCACCTAATCGCGTAGATGAAGAGCGCTGGGTCGATCCAAATGAAGATGCGGCTGATGGTGCGACGAAGGTAGTGCCGTTAGCGCAAATTCAAGATATGGCAGCTAAGCGTCCAAAGACTAATTCTGAAACCGAAGACCAGTTGGCTGACAAAGTTGCACCGTTGAACGATGCTGCAGTCACGCCGAAAAGGAAGCGTTCGCCATGGCGCTTTGTCTGGCTCGTGCTTGGCTTTGTTGTGGCGATGTTCGTTGGTTTGGCAATTTATGGGGCAATGCAACCAAGTAAAGTCCACGTGCCAAATCTGCGTGGCTTAACGCAAGCTGCTGCCGAGCAAACGCTTAAGGACAATAATTTGAAACTTGGTGACGTGACAACAACCAACTCAGCGACGATTGCCCGCGGTAAAGTTGTGCGATCAACGCCTGCAGCCGATAAGACGGTAGAGGCAGGCAAGAAGGTTGATTTGGTCGTTTCCAAGGGTGTCGCGAAGGTGCGCTTTGGTGATTATGTCAACGAGAAGTACACAACGGTTGCTGAAAACCTAAAGAACAAAGGCTACACAGTTGAACAGACTGAAGTCGCCGATGATACGATTCCGGCAGGTTACATCGTATCGCAAAATATTGATGCTGAAGATAAGGTTGTACCATCAAAGACAACCGTTAAATTCAAGGTATCAACTGGCGTAAGCCGTTACACAGTACCTGACTTCAGTGGTAAGACACGTGGAACCGTTGATGCTTGGGCACATGAAAACGGCATCAGCGTCACGTATAATGAAATTTACTCAGATAGTATGAGTAAGGATCAAATCGTGGCCCAATCGATTACGCCGGGCACGAAGATTACGTCTAACGAGATGTTGTTGATTTATATTTCGAAGGGACAGAACCCTGATGCTGTGTCATCAAGTTCGTCATCTTCATCATCGTCTTCATCAAGTTCGTCATCTTCATCAAGTAGCAATTCAAGTTCGTCGAGCGCAAACAGCACGGCAACTGAATCTTCTACTCATCAATAAGATTAGATAAAGCAGAGTGGGAATGTCGGAGGTTTTAGACCAACACCTGCTGTGACAAAAATAAATAGGAGAGTAAATGGCAAATTATCATGGACAAATTCAATTAGCGTTGGCAGGCTTTTATGACGTGTTAACTGATGACGGAGAATTATTCCGCACACGCGCACGTGGTAATTTCCGCAAGCGTGACATGAAGCCTTTGGTTGGCGACTGGGTAACCTTTAGTGCCGATAGCCAATCTGAAGGATATATTTTGGATATTGATGAGCGTGATAACAGTTTGGTACGCCCACCAGTTGCTAACGTTGATCAAGCAATTGTTGTGACGGCGGTTAAGATGCCAGATTGGTCAAGCAATTTGCTTGATCGTCAATTGGTCGCACTTGAAGAAAAAGATATTGAACCGGTTATTTATTTCACGAAGACCGACTTGCTTAATGAGCAAGAAATGGCTGAAATGGTGACGGTTGCCGATGGTTATCGCCAAGCTGGATATCAAGTTATTTTGCCAGAAAAGGCCTTTGACGAGCCAAGTTTGACGGCTGTTAAAGACATGCTGAGCGATAAGTTGTCAGTTGTTATGGGACAAACTGGTGCGGGTAAAAGTACGTTGCTTAACCACATCGCACCGGAATTGGACCTGGCAACAGGTGAAGTTTCACAAGCGTTGAGTCGTGGACGTCACACGACCCGTCAGGTTGGCTTGATTAAGCTGTTTGGCGGTTTTGTGGCCGATACCCCAGGATTCTCAGCGTTTGAAGTATTCGACATGGAAGCACGTGATTTGACACGTTACTTCCGCGAATTTAACGAATTATCACCAAACTGCCGCTTCCGAGGATGTGTTCACTTGAACGAACCTGGTTGCGCAGTGAAGGAAGCGTTGGCCGCCGGTCAAATCATGCAATCACGTTACGACAACTACAAGTTGTTTTACGATTTGATTGAGGGTCGCCGCCCGGTTTATAATAAACACGATAAGAAGCACTAGAAAAATACGAGGTTTTTTGAGATGACGATTAAGGTAGCACCATCAATTTTGTCTGCAGATTACATCAATTTGCAAAAGGACATCGAGTTGATTGAATCTGCAGGAGCAGAATTTGTTCACATCGATGTTATGGATGGTATGTTTGTACCATCAATTTCTTACGGTCCAGCCTGGGTTAAGGCTTTGCGCCCAGTAACTGACATGGTCTTGGACGTTCACTTGATGGTTGAGCAACCAGAACGCTACATTGACGTTTTTGCTGAAGCTGGTTCAGATATTATCGGTGTGCACTACGAGGCAACGCCACACATTCACCGTGCTTTGCAACAAATCAAGAACCACGGTATCAAGGCTGAAGTTGTTATCAACCCTGGTACGTCAGTGGCTGCTATCGAACCTGTTTTGCACATGGTTGACCAAGTGTTGGTCATGACAGTTAACCCTGGTTTCGGTGGACAAAAGTTCTTGCCTGAAACGTTGGAGAAGATTGCTCGTTTGGCTGAAATCAAGCGCGAAAAGGGCTATGACTACGACATCGAGATCGATGGTGGTGCAAACGACGAAACGACTAAGTTGGCCTACGAAGCTGGGGCAACGGTTGCGGTCGCTGGTTCATATGTCTTCGATAAGGTTGACCCAGCAGCTAAGATTGCTCGTTTGAAGGAAGTGACGTCAGACTAATGGAACGCTTGCGCCTACTAGTCGGTGGTCCTATCTCGGAATGGCCGGAAGAACTTGCAAAGGGGACGCTAGCCGGTCCATGGGCGGCTGCTGATCGTGGCGCACATCGTTTGTTAGCCTTAGGTCACGTGCCAGTCCTGACCGTTGGTGATTTTGACTCGATGACACCAAGCGAACGTGAACAAACGTTGGCTCAGTTACCTCGAGTCGTGAGTGCCAAGCCGGAAAAGGATGAGACGGACACGGAATTGCTGTTAGATATCGTTGAACGAGAGCTACAACCTGACCTGATTGAAATATATGGGGCAACAGGTGGTCGTATCGATCAATTGCTATCTAATATTTGGATTTTTACGCAACCGCGTTTTCAACAGCTAGCAACGAAAGTTATCCTGATTGATCGCACAAATCGTGTGTCGTTCTATTTACCTGGCACACACGCGATTACGCACACGCCGGGCATGAATTATTTAGGATTCATGCCACTAACACCGGTTACAGGCTTGACTTTGATCGATGAAAAGTACAAACTAACTAACTGGCAAGGTAATCCATTCTCGTTCTCATCGAATGAATTTGACGGCGACGTTAATCATTTTTCATTTGAGTCGGGGATGGTTGCGGTCATTGAAAGTCGGGATCTAACTGGTCAAACAGGCGATTAATTCGCAATTCCGACACAGTTTAATCGTGTAAAGTAAAAATACTTTACACAAAACCCTTGCACATCGAGTAAGGGTTTGATATTATTATTCAAGTAAATAAAAGCACTGAATTAAAAGAGCTTAAGATTGGAGGGTAAACATATGGCAGTTGATGCAGTCAACGGAAAGCGTACTCGCTTCGGTAACCAACGTTCACACGCCCTTAACTCAAGCCGTCGTAGCTGGAAGCCAAACTTGCAAAAGGTGACGGTTAAGATTAACGGTTCAGCACCTAAGAAGGTGTACTTGTCAGCTCGTACTTTGAAGGCTGGTTTGAAGAACGGTTCAATTGAGCGTGTTTAATAGATAAAGCTACCGTTTACGGTGGCTTTTTTCTTTATACACGGTATTTGTTCAGGGTATAACGAAATTGGCTATAAGGACCTATTTCTACGCTACGATATGGTAGAATAGATATAGTTTTATACGGAGGTCATACAAGATGGCAGTTAAGATTCAAACAACGCAAGGTGCAATTGAAATCGAAAACGAGGTCATTGCGACAATCGTTGGGGGCGCAGCTACTGACAACTATGGTGTTGTTGGTATGGCCAGCCAAAACCCACTACGCGATGGTGTTAACCAAATTTTGAATGGCGACAACTTTTCAAAGGGTGTCGTTGTTCGTCAACAAGATAATGGCGTTGTTGTCGACGTCCACATCATTGTTGGGTACGGTATGAAAATTTCTGAAATTTCAAAGAGCGTCCAAGCTCGTGTAAAAAACGATTTGAATGTCATGCTTGGTATTGTTGCTAGCGAAGTTAATGTAACGGTACAAGGTGTGCGCATGCTAGGAGACTAAAAACCTAGTTATAAGGAGTTGAGAAAAGTGGAAGTTGTAACGACTATTACCAACGTTGAATTTGGTAAGATGATCAACGCGGCAGCGGATGCGCTGAAGAATAACGCGGAAAAGATTAATAAATTGAATGTGTTCCCAGTGCCAGATGGTGACACGGGAACGAACATGACGTTGTCAATGGCAAGCGGTGCTGAGTACGAGCGTAACGAAACGGATACGCACTTGGGCGCTTTGGCACAAGCAACGTCAAAGGGCTTGCTAATGGGAGCTCGTGGTAACTCAGGTGTTATCTTGTCACAAATCTTCCGTGGATTTGCGGCTAAGATTGCCGACAAGGAGACGTTGTCAGCCCGTGACTTGGCTGATGCCTTGATGGGTGGTGCTGAGACGGCTTATAAGGCTGTTATGAAGCCAACTGAAGGAACTATCCTAACAGTTATCCGCGAAGCCGCCGCAGCCGCTAACCGTACGGCAAAGGAGTCAGATGACGCAGTTGTTGTCATGAAGGAAACTTTGGATGCGGCTGAAAAGGCTTTGGCATCTACGCCTGACTTGTTGCCTGTTTTGAAGGAAGTCGGTGTTGTTGACTCAGGTGGTCAAGGACTTGTTATCGTTTTGGAAGCTTTCTACGCTGTTTTGTCTGGTGAAGAAATCACGACTGAAATTGATAACGCTGCTTTGGATGCGATGGTGATGTCTTTGCACAACGCCGGTGTTCAAGGTGACTTGAACCCTGAAGATATCCAATTCGGATACTGCACGGAAATCATGGTTGATATTGCAAAGGGAACGACTTACGATCAAGAATTTGATTACGACAAGTTCTACGAGCACTTGGCAGCCATGGGTGACTCATTGTTGGTTATCAACGATGATGAAGTCGTAAAGGTGCACGTGCACACTGAAGACCCAGGTGAAGTTATCAACTGGGGAACGCACTTCGGTTCATTGCGTAAGGTTAAGGTTGATAACATGCGTGATCAACAAGCTGAAGCTGCTGCCGCGGCTGAAGCACAAAAGGAAGCTGAAGCTAAGGCCGAAGCTGAAAAGCCTGCAGTTGATTTGGCAGTTATCACGACGGCTACTGGTGAAGGAATCAAGGAATTGTTTGCTTCATCAGGTGCAACGGTTGTTATTGATGCCGAGCAAGCACCATCTACACAAGATTTGGTGAATGCCGTTAAGGAAAGTGGCGCTAAGGAAGCGTTGATTTTGCCTAACGACAGCAACATCTTTATGGCCGCTGACCAAGCAGTTGAAATTGCTGATGTGCCAGTTAAGGTTGTACGCACGCGTACAGTCCAACAAGGTTTGACAGCGCTTGTTTTGGGTTACAACCCTGAAGGAACGCTTGAAGATAACGCTGAAGCAATGACAGCTGCTTTGGGTGATGTGAAGTCTGGTGCTGTAACGACGTCTGTCCGTGACACGACGTTGAACGGCTTGGAGATTCACTCAGGTGACGCAATTGGTTTGTTTGACGGTGAAATCGTCGTTTCAGTACCAAATGCCGACATCCACCAAGCTGCAGTAGAATTGCTAGGCAAGATGACTGACGAAGATTCAGAACTTGTGACGGTGTACTACGGTCAAGAGTCATCTGAAGACGATGCTAACAAGCTTGAAGAAGCTGGTTTGGCTATCGACGAAGATTTGGAATTCGAGATTCACGATGGTGGTCAACCATTGTACCCAATCTTGATGTCAGTCGAATAATAGAGTAAATACGAAAGCGCCAACACGCTCGGA
>ERZ773269.3051-NODE-3051-length-11661-cov-13.043857_pt1 | contig 11661 bp, 6 predicted proteins | sample MGYA00511958_ERZ773269 | MGnify/ENA primary metagenome ERZ773269 (study PRJEB29015, sample SAMEA2737761) | human gut metagenome | biome: human gut; feature: human-associated habitat; material: faeces | place: China | collected 2012 ... | reverse complement strand
CGCGCCGCCATTTTCCGTAGGAAAATTCAAGCGGCGCGACGCGAGGAGGGAGGAAGCCCTGTGGGCTTCCGTACGACGGAGCCATCCTTGATCCCGCCATTTTCCGTAGGAAAATTCAAGCGGCGCGACGCTCTGTGTGTCCGATTCTGGCGTTTCGGACATCCAGCGAGTGTTTTTAGGTTGCTTACTTGTCCGTTTCTCCAGAATCGGACAAGTAGAACGTGAGATAAGCATTGTGGTTGTCCGTTTCGCCCGAATCGGACATGTAGGGCATGAAACATGTGGTGTGGTTGTCCGTTTCTCCAGAATCGGACACATCTGGTGACAAGTCTGAGAACGAGACGGCGAGTGCGGGCTCGCCATGCATGAAAAGGCGCCGACGGGTTTGTTCGTCGGTGCCTTGAAATGTGGAAGTGTGGCCTAGCGTCCGTTTGGACGGAACATCTGGCAGCGCATCATCCGCGGGAACCGTTGGCGTAGAAGCGGGCCAGGGTTTCGTCGCGGAATTCGTCGAAATATCCGCCGTCGATCGACGCGCGAATATCGTCCAGCAGCTTCACGAAGAAATGCTCGTTGTGGATCGTCGCCAATGTGAAACCGTTGAATTCGCGGGCACGCAACGCATGATCCACGTAAGCGCGCGAATAATGCGTGCATGTGTAGCAATCGCAGCCCTCTTCAAGTGGGCCAAAATCATGCTTGAATTGCGCGCGCTTGATGTTGTAACGTCCGCCGCGCGTGAAAATCGCGCCATTTCGGCCGCAACGCGCCGGTGCGACGCAATCGAACGTGTCTCCACCATTCTCGACGCATGCGAAAATATCGTCGACTGCAGCGATGCCGAGCACGTGGCGCGGTCGGCTTTCCGGCATCGCATCGCAAATCCAGGCGCAAGTGTCGCCGATAATGCGCTTTTCAATCGCACCTCCAATACCGACGCCGTCGAAATCCAACGAAGCGATCTGTTCGGCCGCATGCCTGCGCAAATCCTCATAATTCGCGCCCTGTACCACGCCATACAGCGCCTGATACGGCTTGCCGACGCGCTCTTCGGTAAGTCTCTTATGCTCGGCAACGCAACGCTGCGCCCAACGGTAGGTGCGTTCCACGGAACGCTCCTGGTAGCCGCGCGTGTTCATCAGTGTGGTCAGCTCGTCGAACGCGAACATGATGTCGGCGCCGATCTTATGCTGGATTCCCATTGAAATTTCGGCGGAAAAACGGTGCAGTGAGCCGTTGAGCGGCGATTTGAACGTTACGCCGTCCTCGTCCACGAACGCGAGGCGCTCCTTGCCTTCGGCGATCACATCGTCTGATTTCATGCCGGTCACGTCCATGGCGAGGGTTTTCTTGAAGCCTGCGCCGAGCGAAAGCACTTGGAAACCGCCGGAATCGGTGAAGGTCGGACCGTTCCAGTTCATGAATTTGGCAAGGCCGCCGGCTTCGTCGAGCACTTGTTCGCCGGGGCGTTCATACAGGTGAAACGCGTTGGACAGCAGGCATTGCGCGCCGAGGTCCTTCATGGTTTCGGGCAGTACGGCTTTCATCGCGGCCTGCGTGGCCACGGGCACGAACGCCGGAGTGTGAATATCGCCGTGGGGGGTATGAATGGTGCCGGTGCGGCCGTATCGTGCGCCGCCGCGTCCCTTGCCGTCGGCCGCGTCGGGAAGGCGGGTTTTCTGTTCGAAATAGAAGGCGTCGCGGCGGCCCGGCTTGCCCGGTTCCGCTCCGCGCGGATGTTCGATGAGATTCTCGGGCACTGAGGCTGCCGCATTTTGCGAGTCTTGCGCTGTGCCGATAGATGATTCGTTAAGGCTTGTCATGCGAAATACTTTATGCGATAGCGCCGATTCTTAAAAGTGCTGCAAAATACGCGTTTGGTGAAATGAAGATACGGAAGATTCGAAGAAATGCGGCAAAAGCGCGAATCGCAATTTACGTGATCTTCAGATTCATTATCGATGTTGAACGTATTTGATTGCTACTTTCAACAAACATTCAGGAAACTTCCAGAGCGAGTATCTTTACTCATAGATAGCAGTTCGAGCGGCACGATTGCTGATTTGTGAAATGCCGCGAGACGAATAAGGAGCGAAAATGGCTGAAGAGAACGACCAGAACGCCGTGCAGCCGCAGAATGACGAGCAGCAGACCGCGCCGACGTCGCCGGTTGATGCGGAACAGACGCAAGCTTATACGGGCGAGCCGTATGCCGCCGAGCCGGCCACCGAGCCGATCGACCTGCAGAGTGGTACCGAGGAGCAGCCGACGGCCGCCATGCCTGTTGCGAACGGTGATGCTTCGACGGGGTCCGCGGCTACGGCGGATGATGCGCCGGATTATGCCTCCGCAGCGGGCGAACGCACGGTAGTTGGCGGCTCCGCGCAGGATGCGCCGACCCAGCAGTACCGTCCGGCACCGGAATATGGTGCATACGGACCGGTACCGACGCCGCCGGCAGACGCGAATGGCGCGCCGAACATGCCTCCGCAGCCACAGTATGGCGCCTACGGGCAGGCTTCCGGACAGCAGCCGCAGCAGCGTCGCAATCCTTTCTTCGGAAATCCGTATATGGGCGGAAATCAGCAGAACGATCAGCAGAATACGCAATCGAATAACGGCAATCCATTTATGAAGCCCGCTGCGCAAGGCGGAGCCAACGTGCCGCCAGCAGCGCCGAATACTCCCAATAACGGCAACCCGTTTGGGAATCCGAATAACGGTAATCCGTTCGGTGCCCCGCAGCAGAATGGCGCAGCAACCAAGCCGAAGTCCGCTTCCGGCGTGACCGGGCATGTGATGACCGGCGTGGTGGCGGCCCTCGTCTCCGCGGCATTGTGCCTCGGCGTCGGCTACGCGGCAATCACCAATGGATGGGTGACCGTACCCACCTCCAGCTCACTGACCAGCGTGAAGTCCAACACGTCCGGATCCGGTTCGGCGAAAGCCAAATCCGGCGAGGCCGCGGACTGGAGCGCGGTGGCGAAGGAAGTGTCCGATTCTGTGGTGTCCATTGACGTGGCAACCAGCGACGGCAGCGCCAAAGGCTCCGGTGCAATCATCAGCGACAAAGGCTACATCGTCACCAACAACCATGTGATTTCCGGTGCGAAGCAGATTCAAGTGACGCTCGCCAACGGCACCATCTACTCAGCGCAAATCGTCGGCACCGACACCACCACCGATCTGGCCGTAATCAAACTCGACAATCCGCCGAGCAATCTGAAAGCCGCGGAATTTGCCGATTCCGACAATCTTGCCGTGGGCGAATCCGTGATGGCCATCGGCAATCCGCTCGGCTACGATGACACCGCAACCGTCGGCATCGTTTCCGCGCTCAACCGCCCGGTGACCGTGTCCGATGACAACAACAACGACATCGTCACCAACGCCGTGCAGATTGACGCGGCCGTCAACCCGGGCAATTCCGGCGGTCCGACCTTCAATGCGGCCGGCCAGGTGATCGGCATCAACTCATCCATCGCATCCACCACAACGTCTTCCGGCACCGCCGGATCCATCGGCATCGGCTTCGCCATTCCGTCGAACCTGGTAAAGCGTGTGGCTAACGAGATCATCGACAACGGCACCGTGCAGCACGTGGCGCTCGGCGTCACCATCAAGAGCTCCACGGTTGAGGCGGACGGCGTGACCCGCGGTTGCACGCAGGTGCAGTCCGTGGTCGACGACAGCCCGGCGGCCAAGGCCGGAGTGAAGGCCGGCGACTCCATCGTGGCGTTCAACGGCAAGGCGGTGAACAACAACTATTCGCTGCTCGGCTACGTGCGCGCCTCCGCCATGAACGACAAGGTGACATTGACGGTCGTGCGCGACGGCAACACCATGGAGCTTGACGTGACACTCGACCAGGAGGAATCCCAAACGAACTCCTCCAACAGCCAGAACCAGCGGAACAACGGCAATGATGGCCAGAGCCAGAACGGCAATGGCAACGGTTACGGTAATGACGGCAACGGCAACGGAAATGGACAGAGCGACGGCAACGGTAGCAACGGCTACGGTGACGGTGGCGGCCTGTTCGACCCGTTCGGCCTGTGGTAAAGCGCGGCAGACCGCCGCGGTTGGCCGTGGATGGTTGCGATCGGCTACGGCGGGCTGCAATACAGGTGGCGACCACCCGATAGGCTGACGGCGAAGACGTAACTGGAGTTGCTTAATCGCAAGAACGTCTTGTGAACGTCATCGCGAGAACGGTAAAACCGCGGAAAACCGATAAAAGTTAAAAGCAGAAGCAGGACTGTGCGAACAATCGTACAGTCCTGCTTTTCTATTTTTTGGCAATTACGACAAAAAAATCGCAAATATTTGCTATGCTGAAAATATCTTTTTACGCCGTGTATCGATGGCTCGCGCGGGCGAGGCGCCGATGGGTTAACAAGGCGTCCGATACGAGCGTAAGGAGATTCTCATGCGTAGAATCATCGATATTTGCTGGCGACTGTGCAAACAGGTTCCGTTACTGCCGATTACCATTCTGTCCGCGATTCCGTTGGCATTGCTGGGGGAGTGGAAGCCGTGGGGCGAGGCTGCGTGGGATTCGTGGATTTCGCAAGTCGGCGTTGACGGGTTGAGTGCGTTCAATCCGGGCGTTGGGCAGTGGATTGTGATCGCGTTGGTTGCGTACACGATTGTGGTGACGGTACGCGGCATGATCGACGATCTGCGGCACGGGCATGTTGGCGTCGATCTGCTGGCGGTCGTCGCGATTGCGTCGACGGTCGCAGTGCAGGAATATTGGGCCGCATGGGCCGTGGTGCTGATGATCTCGTCCGGCGAAGCGATCGAGGAATTCGCGCAGTCAAAGGCCGAAAGCAACCTGACCGCGCTGATCGACGCGGCACCGCGAACCGCGCACGTGGTCGTGCTGCCCGGCATGCGGGGGCATGTGCACGCGTCGGGCAGCGAGCATACGGCCGACGTGACAGCCGACGGATTTCGTGCTGTCAGAGTGTCCGATTCTGGAGAAACGGACAACCAAGACGGTGAAAAGCGTGCTTTTGCGTCTGAATCTCCAGAAACGGACACAAAAGGTGCTTCGCAGACGTATGATGCGGCTGGAGAGCGTTTCGAAACGGTCCCCGTTGATCAGGTACAGCTCGGCGACGTGATCCTGGTGTTGCCCGGCGAAACGGTGCCGGTCGACGGTGAGCTGCTGTCGGGCGTGGCCACGTTGGACCTAAGCAACATCAACGGCGAGCCCGTTCCCCGCGAAGTATATGCGGGCGCTCGCGTGATGTCCGGTGCGGTCAATGGCTCCACAACATTGACCATGCGCGCCACGCAACTTGCGCACGATTCGCAATACCAGAAGATCCTGGAGCTGGTCTCGTCGGCGCAAGAGTCGCGCCCCGCTGTCGTGAAGACCGCGGATATGCTTGCAGTGCCGTTTACCGTGCTTTCGCTTGCGATTGCTGGGATTGCATGGGCGATTTCCGGATTGCCGCTGCGATTTGCGCAAGTATTGGTGCTTGCTACGCCGTGTCCGCTGTTGATTGCCGCGCCGGTCGCATATGTGGCTGGAACCGGGCGACTTGCCAAAGCGGGAATCCTGATCAAAGCGCAGGATGTGCTGGAAAATCTAGGTCGCGTATCGCATATTTTCTTCGACAAAACCGGCACGCTCACCGTCAAGCAGCCGCAGGTCGTACGTGTGGAGAAGCCGTTTGAGACGAGTTCGCCGTTCAATGAGGACCATATTCTCATGATGGCCAGCGTGGTGGAAGGCTATTCGGTGCACATTCTGTCGAAAGGCATCGCGGCGGCCGGACGCAAGGCTATGGATGATTTGTATGCGCGGTATGCGGCGGGGCAGAGGCTGTGCGTCGAGCGCGATTTGCCGGGGCACGGGCGCGACTATCCGGTGGTGAAGAACATTGTAGAGGAGTCCGGCAAGGGTATATCCGGCGAAGTGAACGGGCATCAGGTGCGCGTGGGGCGGTTCGCATACGTGACGGCTGACGAATCCGGATTCATGCCGGTGCTGCATATGCCGGATGCGACGTATTACGTGTCCGATTCTCCAGAATCGGACACTATGGGAGTGAGGAACGGGGTGCCTGACGATGCGCAGCCTGCAGCCGCGCCCTCTACTTCCGCGTCCGTCGCAACCCAATCCGCCGCTCGCAAGCCTGAAACCGCAAACTCGCTGTTTGCCCCGCTCGCTCCTGACGAAATGGCTGCATACGTGGCGATTGACGGCCGTCTTGCCGCCCGCATCGTACTTCGTGACGTACCTCGCGAGAATGCGAAGCGTTCTTTGGCTCGCCTGCACGAGTTGGGTGTCAAGGAACTGTCCATGCTTACCGGCGACAAGGCTGCGTCCGCCCGCATCATCGCAAACGAAGTCGGTATCGACGACGTGCAGTCCGAACTGTTCCCTGAAGACAAGGTTGCCGCCGTCAAGAGCGCCACTGAATCCAAGCACCAGAAGCTGTCGTTGTGGAATCGCATCAAGCAACGCGTAACCGGCGAATCCAAGAATCGTCAAATCACCATGATGGTCGGTGACGGCGTCAACGACGCCCCCGTACTTGCGGTTGCCGATATCGGCATGGCCATGACCGACGGCACGTCCACCGCGGCTTCCGAATCTGCGCAAGTGGTCATCATGAATGACGACATCGCGTCCGTTCCGCGGGCCATCGCCATCGCGCGCCGCACGAAAAAGGTGATGTTGCAGGCGGTGCTGATCGGCCTCGGCCTTGCGATTATCGGCATGATCGCGGCCGCGTTCAATCTGATTCCCGTGGTTGTCGGCGCGTTCATGCAGGAAGCGATTGATGTTGTCAGCATTCTGTGGGCGCTCACCGTGCTTTTCGACCGTGGCGAATCAGCCTGATTGCGCCTCGAAACCCCGTATCTCGCCTATATATGGCAGATTTGGAGGTCTGTCAGCAAGTATTTCGCTTATATCTGGCAGGTCCATATGAGAAAACCGGACTTAGGGGGCGAGAATACACCCTCTAAGTCCGGTTTCTCAAAACAGCTCTGCCATATATAACGCAGATAGCTCCGGACGAACTTCGGAATCTGCCATACATAAGGCATGTATAAGGCAGATTCGGAAGTTTTGGGATTGTTTACAGCGAGCTCGGGGAGATTTCTCCAGCGATCGATGTGTGCATCCACTTGCCGAAGTCGGCTCCGGTCACGCCTTGAGACAGCAGGAACATGATTTTCGCATACGTGGCTTCCAGCGTCATATCGCCAGATCCAATTGCGCCGGCGCGTGCGATCGCATCACCCGTCTCGTAATGGCCGAGCAGTACTTCCGCCTGCTGGCACTGCGATGCAATCACAACGGGAACGCCATCATGCAGCACGTCGGCAATCACGTCAGTCAGTCCAGGCTCGTCGCTTGGCACATTGCCGACGCCGTACGCACGCAACAAAACCGCTTCCGGCCGCGGCGTAAGCATCGCTTCCAACCGTGCCGCGGAAATGCCGGGTGCCATATCGATCACCGCAACATCATGGCGAGAGTAAGGCTGAGGCGACGTCCAACCGCAGCCAACCGCAGCGGAATCGCCCGCATACCAATGCCATGGCGTGCCAGTGCGTGCCAGCGGGCCGACGGAAGGCGCCGAAAAACCTTCAAATGCCCAGCTCGACGACTTGCTCACACGATTGCCCGCAAACAGGTGATGTCCAAAAAACAGTCCCACACCGTGGAATCGTCCGCTCATCGCGGCATTCAGCGCGCCCGTGACATTCGCAGTGGCGTCCGACTCGATCTTGCCAAGCGGATGCTGTGAACCCGTGAAAATCACCGGCTTGCCAAAATCAGCCAACGCATACGCAAGCGCGGCGCTCGAATAGCTCATCGTATCGGTGCCATGCAACACCACGAACGCGTCGGCATCATCGCGGTGCGCACGCAAATCGTCGACCATCGTCTGCCAATTGTCGGGAGTCGCATTCGACGAGTCGATAAGAGGATCAAGTTCGGTGAACGTGAACAGGCTCGCGTCCATGTGCGCGTCCTCCAGCAGACGGAACAGCCATCCGCGAGTGTCGGCGCCCGGAATCAGGCCGTTCGGCGAGTCAATCATGCCGATAGTGCCGCCGGTATATGTGATGTGAATGCGCATTGCCACCTTCTTACGATTGCCTGGTACTTAATAAGTACTTGCTTGCGATTGCGGGATGGACGAATTCCGATATTTCGGATTCCTACATCCCGCGATTCTGCGACTACTTGCGATTGTACGTGCATCTGCCGCGCTCATCGCGTACGATTAATGCAGCCACACGTTGGATTCATCTGGATTCAGCGCAAACACCAACGCCAGTGCGCACAAGGCGAAGAAGTCGTAAGAAAGTACATGAGCGCCCCTGTCGCAAATGCAGGGAATGCATTAGGCTAGAGCGCGTGACTGAAACTCATGAACTTCGTATTGCTGTAATCGGCGCCGGCCCTGCAGGCGTCTACTCCTCTGACATTTTCCTGCGCCAGTTGAAGAAGCTCGGCGAGGAGCTCGGCCTCGGCACTGCCGCCCGAATCGACCTGTTCGAAAAGCTGCCGGTGCCGTTCGGTCTGGTGCGCTACGGCGTGGCCCCCGATCATCCGTCCATCAAATTCATCGCGTCGGCACTCGAAAAGACGCTCGACAATCCGGACATCCACCTGTACTGCGACGTGGAATTCGGCAAGGACGTGACGCTCGACGAACTGCTCGAACGTTACGATGCCGTGCTGTTCGCCACCGGTGCCGTTGAGGACAAGCCGCTTGGACTGCCGGGTGCCGACCTGGATGGCGTGTATGGCGCAGCCAAGTTTGTGGAATGGTACGACGGTTATCCGACCGGCGCTCGCGAATGGCCGCTTGAAGCTGAGGAAGTCGCCGTGATCGGCGGCGGCAACGTGGCCATGGACGTGGCTCGCGAGCTCATGCGCAATGCCGATGATCTGAAGGAGCGCACTGACATTCCAGACAATGTGTACGAGGGCATCAAGTCCAACAAGGCTCGCGTGTTGCACTTGTTCATCCGTCGCGGTGTGGCGCAGGCCAAGTTCTCCGTGCAGGAATTGCGTGAGATGGAGAAGCTGCCGGGAGTGCAGCTGATCATCAACGAAGACGATTTCGATTTGGATGAAGACACGATTGAAGAGGCCGGCAAAGACAAGCTGACTCGTCAGATGGTCGAAGAGCTGTTCACGATTCGTGAGATGGCGGAAGACATGGAAGATGACGGTGACGTGGATTATGAGGGTAATCCGGCTGACCGCAAATATTACGTGCACTTCAATTCCGCTCCGGTCGAAGTGCTGGGCGAGGACGGCAAGGTCGTTGGCATTCGCGTGGAGAAGACCGAAACGTCGGCTGACGGCAAGATGAGCCGCACCGGCGAATTCGAGGAGTATCCGGTGCAGGCCGTATACCATGCGATCGGCTACAAGCCGGCCACCGCGCCGGGCATCGCGTACGACGAGCGTCATGCGCACTTGGCGAACGCAAACGGTGACGGTCGTATCACTACGGCCGCTGAAGCCACGGATGAAGTGCGCGAGCGTCTGTATGCGACCGGTTGGGCGAAGCGTGGTCCGGTTGGCCTGATCGGCTCCACCAAGTCCGACGCACTGCTGATCGTGACCAATATGCTGGAGGATCTGTCGAAGGCTGCTGAAGGCGGTCGTGTGGCTGCCGATCGTGATCCGGAGTCCATCGACCGGCTGCTGGAATCGCGCGGTGTCAAGCCGATCGACTTCGCTGGCTGGAAGAAGATCGATGCGTTCGAACGTGCCGAGGGTGCGAAGGAAGGCCGTGAGCACAAGAAGGTCATCGATCCGGAGCAGATGCGCGCCCTGGCTCACGCTTAAGGTGGGTGTTTGGGATCTGATCTGATAGGTCCCAGGTTTCTTTCATGCGTCTTGGATGTCCGATTCTGGAGAATCGGTCACCCAAGACGCATTTTTTATCCTGTGCTTGTCTGTTTCTGGTGAATCGGACATCTGGAGTGTCCGAAACATGTTCTGTATGTCTGTTTCTGGTGAATTGGACATGTGATGTGGACGAAGGACTTGCTACTTGTCCGATTCTCCCGATTCGGTCACCCAAAGGCCTCTTGGCATGCATCGGATGTCCGTTTCTCCAGAATCGGACATCCGGGGAGAAGCTGAGCATGCGAACTTCCGCAACTGCCCCCTAGCCTTTTCCGCAGCCCAGTCTCCAGCGCATATCCAGCAAAAACTCAGACTCCGTTTCTACGCTGGTGACCATGAACGGCAAATTGCAGGTGCATGGCCATTGCAATGGCTTGAAGACAACGCTGTTATTCGCGTTGATGTGGGGTGTCATCATGCTCATTTGGTGGGCGACCGGTGGCAGCCAGCGCACGCTTGGTATCTACATTCTCATCGGACTTGGCTCAACGTTCGCATCCTACTGGTTTTCCGACAAACTCGCGATCGCATCCATGCGCGCGCAGGAAGTCAGCGAGCAGGAAGCGCCGGTACTGTACAAAATCGTGCGCGAACTGTCTGCGAAAGCGGGCAAGCCGATGCCGCGTATCTACATCGCTCCGACCATGAGCCCCAATGCGTTCGCGACGGGACGCAATGAACGTCATGCGGCGGTCTGCTGCACGCAGGGCATTCTGCAGATGCTGAACGAACGCGAGATTCGCGGCGTACTTGGGCACGAGCTCATGCACGTGTACAATCACGATATCCTGACGTCCGCGATCGCTTCCGCAATGGCGACGGTCATTTCGTATCTCGGCTATTCGCTCATGTATTTCGGCGGCGGCAATTCGCGTGACGATCGCAATGGTTCATCTTCTAACGGTCTTGGATTGCTGGGTGTGCTGTTGAGCACGATTCTTGCGCCGATTGCCGCTTCGCTTATTCAGATGGCGATTTCGCGTACACGAGAATATGATGCCGACGAAGATGGTTCCATGCTTACGGAAGATCCGGAGGCGCTCGCGTCCGCATTGAATAAGATTTCGAACGGCGCTGAGACGATGCCGATGCAGAAGACTGCCGGTACGCAGTCGGTTGCTGCGATGATGATTGCGAATCCGTTCTCTGCGGAAGGTTTTTCTCGCCTGTTTTCCACGCATCCGGCGACTGAGGATCGTATTGCCCGGTTGATGCAGATGAGTCAGGAGATGAAGGCGCGGGGCGTGCAGTCCGGCTATTTGGCTGGCGGTTATGCGACGAGCGGGTATGCTTCGGCGGATATTCGTCGGCAGGATGGGGGTGTCTCTGGTGCCGGCTTCGGTTCGGGGGGATACTCCGGTGGGGGCTATTCGCGAGATTATTCGCAGAATCCCGTACAAGGCGGGTATGGTCGCTGATCGACGGCAATTGCAATGTCCGCAGGTTGCGCAAGCCCATGTGATTGCATAGGATTCCGCGCTGATTCTGTTGCGAGTTGTGTGCGTTTCCTGTTGTTGTTTCCTGCGGTGATGCATTGCAGAATATTCTGATGTCATCTGATGAGTGACATTAATGCTGTTGTGGTTGTTGCGCGTTGATTGATATGCGATTTGGCAAGTGGGTGACGGTATCGAATATCGGTCGATGGCCGTGAATCCTGCGAATGCATGCTAGACTAAATGATTGTGTCCAAAAGGCACATTTTTTGCGGATGTAGTTCATCGGTAGAACGAAAGCTTCCCAAGCTTTAAAGGCGG
>ERZ773269.3033-NODE-3033-length-11712-cov-3.435790_pt1 | contig 11712 bp, 10 predicted proteins | sample MGYA00511958_ERZ773269 | MGnify/ENA primary metagenome ERZ773269 (study PRJEB29015, sample SAMEA2737761) | human gut metagenome | biome: human gut; feature: human-associated habitat; material: faeces | place: China | collected 2012 ... | reverse complement strand
AGGATTTGAAGAAAAAAGGTCTTGTGGAAGGACGTTATCCTAATGTTTTTGTATCTTTCAAGGTGGCAGATATTGTCGGACAGAAAGCTGCTTATGTTCGAAATAAAGGGTTAGATGATGATATTTGCAAGCAGTTAATTATAAAAGCACTTCAGTCAATGGGAGAAGCCAGCAAAAGAGATTTAATGGAAGTACTGGAAAAAGCATTGCCAGAAGTACTTAGGGATGAACAGAAATCGAAGAAGGTTTCTAATTTGTTACAGGCAATGAAAAAGGATGGAATTGTTGTTACAACAGGAACTAATAGGTATGCAAAGTGGTACTTGATAAAAAAATGATTGATTTACAAAAATGCGAGGGGGATGAAAAATGAAATATATTACACAAGATTGGACATCTACTAAGGATGGATATTTATTTTTTGTTCAAAGACTACAAGAAATGTTGTTTCATTATTCAGATGATATTGTTAAAGCGCCTGTTCATAATACACAAACATTATTAGAAGAATATGTTGATGATGGCGGTCAAAGTTATTTTGACGGAGCTCAAAAAGATGCTACACTGTATTTTGTAGACGATGATTATATGGATAAGGTATCTGATGTAGAACCTAAAGACGAAGATAAGCCTAAAAAAGAGAAAAAAGGCGGATTTTTTGCTGGGGCACTCAGTAAGTTAGCTGAAAAAATGAAAACTGAAGAACCTGAAGACTACGAAGACGAATTTCCTGAGGAAGTAGAAGAATATAAGGACGATAAAGATGACGATGTAAACCTTATTGACGGCACAAATAAGGGTTTCGATATGCCAGCACCGGAAGAACTAGAGCCAGTTGCACCTATTGAAGAGGAGGAGGCTGTTCCTCCAGTAAAGCCTAGTATTTTTGATACGGCTAAACTTTCTTCTATGGATTTGAATGATATTGAGGAACGACTTGAAAAGGTTCATTTGAAACCAGCAACTATGGAATTTGCTGACCCAGACAAGGTAATAAAGGAAATATTAGGAGAAACTGAAAAAGAAGAAACACCAGAAAAAACAGAAGAACCTAAGGAAGATATTAAACCTGCTAAGAAAGAAAACAGAAAGATACACAAGAAGAAAGATTCTCTTGATGATATTTCTGTAGACGATATAGGTCTTGGCAATATTGTAAATAAAATTGCCGAAGAAGAAGAATTAAAGAATAAAGAAGAAAAGCCAGAGGAAACTTCAAATATAGAAGAAGTTGAAACTGAGGATAATACAGAGGTATCTGCTGACACAAGTACAGAAGAAAAGACAGAAGATGTACAGGAGATTGAAGAACCTGAAACAGTAAATGAAACTGTTGAAGAAGAACCGGTTCAGGAAGCTACTACTGATGAAGTTGAAGAAACTCCAGAGGTTGAAGATGTTGCAAGTGAGGATACAGAACCTGTAGGAGAAAGCACAATAACTGTTACTTCTGTTCCAGAAGAAAGCATTAACAATGTTGCTGATGAAATGGAAGAACAGGAAAATCATACTCAGGAAGATTATCCAACTAAGTTCAAGGAAAAGAATGATAACAAAAATACTTATGTAGCAGAAAAGACAGTAATATTAGATAAGCCTTTAATAGATGCTAGTGAGGTTATTTCAGACGATAACCTTACAGCTACTGAAGATAATGAGGCAGAGGAAACTCAGCCTGTATCACAGGAGGATAATGATATGACTAAGGAAGAAGAAGTTCTCAATGCTATTACAACTGAAACAGAGGCAGAGGTAGAAGAAGATGTTATACCTAGTCGCCGCAGACGATTCATTGAGGAAAAGAAGAAAGGCAAGAAAAAGCCAGAAGAACCTGTAGAAGAAGAAATCGATGACGAAGACTTGGAAGAAGACGAGTACGAAGACGATTTTGATGATACAGAAGATAAGCCAAAGAAAGGTCTTTTCGGTCTTTTTAAGAAGAAAAAGAAAAAAGACGAAGAAGACGATGACGATTTCGAAGATGATGACGAAGAAATCGAAGAAAATGATGAAGAAGCTGAAGACAAGTCTGAACATAATAACAAAACAGAAGATTATGATAAAGACGAGGATTTAGACGAAGAAGACGATGATGAAGATTATGACGACTTTGACGATGAGTACAGAAAAGGCTCAGGTTTAAAGAAGTTCTTCATTGGGGCATTGTTTGTTATTCTTGTAGTTGCAGTAACAGCTCTTGCTGCTATGTGCTATAGCTATAAGTTACAGCTTGATTCTACAAGAGAACAGCTTAATAAAATGGCTGGCAATAATACAGAGGAAACAACAGCTATTGTTGAGGATATAACTAGCGAAATTACTACACAGGCAACTACAGTAGCTACAACAGAGGCAGTAACTGAAAGTGCTACAACAGCTGTTGTAAGTTCTGGAAATAATAATACTCAGGCTGTTCAAATAGTAAATAGTGATGGTACATCATCAAACTTAACAGGAGCAACTGCTTCTGGTACTACATATACAGTTAAGAGTGGAGATACAGGCGAAAAAATTTGTAAGAGTGTTTACGGGGAATATACAAAGGAAAACTGGAGCAAAATTCTTAAAGCAAACAATATGAATGAATCCAGTACCTATCATCCTGGTCAGGAATTGATTATTCCTTAATTTTGGAGGAAATATGGATTATAAAGAAATGACTCTTGTAGAACTTAGAGAACTTGCAAGAGAAAAGGGCATTGGAAGTATTACAAGATATAAAAAGGCAGAACTTATTGATGTACTTGAAAAAGTAGCACCTACTTCTTTGCCTAAAGAAGAAAATAATAATAAAAACAGCGATTATTTAAAGGAATTAGATAGTGGTGTTGTTGGAGAGGGTATCCTTGAGGTACTTACAGAGGGTTACGGCTTTATGAGAGTTGAAAATTACCTCCCTGGTACAAAGGATATTTATGTATCTCCATCTCAGATTAGACGATTTAACCTCAGAACAGGCGATAAGCTTGTAGGTAGACTCAGAAAGCCAAAGGAGAATGAAAAATTCCCTGCTATGCTTTTCCTTACTCATGTAAATGGTGAGCCTACACAGAGCGTAGCAAAGCGTCCTAATTTTGAAGATTTAACACCTATTTTTCCTACAGAAAGACTTAAACTTGAAACAAGTAAAAACGAACTTTCTACAAGAATTATAGATATTATGGCTCCTATTGGTAAGGGTCAGAGAGGTATGATAGTTGCTCCACCTAAGGCTGGTAAAACTGTACTTCTTAAAAAGGTAGCAAATGCTATTACTCACAATCATCCTGATGTATTTGTAATTGTTCTTCTTATTGATGAAAGACCAGAAGAAGTAACTGATATGCAGAGAAGTATTCAGGGTAATGTTGATGTTATCTATTCTACATTTGATGAACAGCCAGAACACCATAAGAGAGTGGCTGAAATGGTTCTTGAAAGAGCTAAGAGATTGGTTGAACAGAAGAAAGATGTTGTTGTGCTTTTAGACAGTATTACTCGTCTTTCAAGAGCTTACAACCTTACTGTACCATCTAGTGGTCGTACACTTTCTGGTGGTCTTGACCCAGCAGCCCTTTATATGCCAAAGAGATTTTTCGGTGCTGCTCGTAATATTGAAGAAGGCGGTAGCCTTACTGTACTTGCAACTGCCCTTGTGGAAACAGGTTCTAAAATGGACGATGTTATTTTTGAAGAATTTAAGGGTACAGGCAATATGGAACTTGTGTTAGACAGAAAGATGTCTGAAAAACGCATTTTCCCTGCTGTTAATATGGCTAAGTCTGGTACAAGACGCGAGGAATTACTCCTTTCAAAAGACGAATTAGATGCTGTATACTTCCTCAGAAAGTCATTTAGCGGTTCTATGACTAATCAGGAAGTTACTGAACAGGTAATGGACTTATTAGTTAAAACTGACAATAATGAGGATTTTGTGAAAGCTATTCTCAAACTTAGTAACAATAAATAAAAAATACTTGCATTGAGACAAGCGGTGTGATATAATTACTTCGTTATAATGTCGAGGGGATGCCAAAATGTATCCCAATTTTTATGGAGGTGTAAGACATGCAGGAAGCAATTCAGCCAAAGTATTATCAGGCTAAGGTTAAGTGTAACTGTGGTAACGAATTTACAATCGGTTCTACTCAGGAAGAAATCAGAGTTGAAGTTTGTTCTAAGTGCCACCCATTCTATACAGGTAATCAGAAGAACCTTAACGATGCTGGCGGTCGTGTTGAAAAGTTCAACAAGAAGTACGGCAGAAAGTAATTTTCATAAATCAAGACCTATGGTTTGCCATAGGTCTTTTTTTGTGTCAATTCTCAATTTGAAAATATGGAGTTATACACATTTTAGAATAAGTGGAATTGTAAATGTGGATAAATTAAAAATTTTTGATTTTATATAAAAAATGGACTTATACACAATGGAGAATAAAGTTCTCAAGAATTGTGCATAAGTCCACTTTGTTTATATGCTATTTTTTAGTTTTTGTGGAAAGCTGACTCACCTAATTTTAAGCTAGGGTAAGCATTTATATCCATTGTAGCTGTATTGCCTTTCATAAATTCATAGTAACCGGCACTACCAATCATAGCAGCATTATCTGTACACAATATTGGCTTAGGAACATTAAATTCTATGTTATGTTCTTTACAAGCCTGTTCCATAGCTGCTCTTAAATGTTTATTAGCTGATACACCACCAGCAAGGGCAAGTTTATTAAGTCCTAATTCTTTGCAACCTCTCATAGCACGCTCTACAAGAATATCTACAACAGACTGCTGGAAACTGGCTGCAACATCAGCTCGGTTTATATCGTGATTCATCATTTTTTCTTTGTTTAAGTAGTTTAAAACAGCAGATTTTAAGCCACTAAAACTAAAGTCATAGGCATTATCCTCAAGTTTTGCTCTTGGGAATTTAATTGCATTTGGGTCGCCTTCGCAAGAAAGTTTGTCAATGCCAGGACCACCTGGATAAGGTATACCTAATACTCTGGCAACCTTGTCAAAGGCTTCGCCGGCTGCATCATCACGAGTTTTGCCTAAAATATCGAAGTCATCATAATCCTTAATATGTACTAAGTGAGTATGGCCACCACTTACTATAAGACACATAAAAGGTGGTTCCCAATTAATGTTTTCAATATAGTTAGCCGCAATATGACCTTCAATATGATGTACTGGGACAAGTGGTTTATTAAGAGCAAATGCTAAAGCCTTTGCCTCTGAAAGACCAACAAGTAAAGCACCTACAAGACCTGGACCATAGGTAACAGCAATAGCGTCAACATCTTCTTTTTTAGTATCAGCCTCTAAAAGAGCCTGCTCAATAACATAGTCTATTGCCTCAATATGCTGACGAGATGCTATTTCTGGAACAACACCTCCGTATAATGTATGTGTAGCAATTTGAGAGGCTATAACATTGGATAAAACCTTTCTACCATTTACAACAACGGCAGCAGAAGTTTCGTCACAAGAGCTTTCAATAGCCAGTATTTTAATTTCCTTTTCCAATTATAATCTCTCCTTTAATGACAAATTGTAAAGCATAAATATAAGGAACACTACAAATGCACCAAAAAATAAAAAGTCCGGTACAGTTGTTGTTATGCTATAGGATAAGTGTTCCCATAAGTAAATAAATTGGTTTACTAAAAAGTTTAATTTATCCACAAGCTGTAACAGCATATGTGGATAATGTTCAGTTTTAAGTATATGCACAAGTTCAAAGTAGTTAGTTGTAATTGTGGCTATTATGCCAACAAATGCGGAACAAAGTGCAAAAATCGCAAAACCATAAAATTTTGGTTTATTGTGTATTTTAGTCATAACTGAAACTTCAAAATTTTCTGGAAGCTGGGGAATTTTGTTTATTTTAAGAGAATTATAAAATTCGGTTTGAATTTTGCATACTTTACATTGTTCAGTATGTTCTCTGAAAATTTCTTGTTCCTCTTTTGTCATTTCGTTGTTTAAAAATCTGTCTAAATCAGAACAATCCACTTTTCTTTCCCTCCTTTTCCAATATTTCTTTTAATAACTTACGGCCTCTATAAATTCTGTTCTTTACCATAGAAAGAGGCAAGTCTAAAGCCTCGCTTATTTCTGTATACTTCATACCTTCGTTATGATACATAACAATAGGGGTTAAGTATTTATCAGGCAGAGATAAAAGGGCTTTGTTTATGGCAGAACTACGCTCTTTATCAAGGTAAGTGCTTTCTGCCGATGGTGTTTGGGATAGGTAATACTCGCTGTTTTCAATAGGTACTGTATCTACTTTTCGCTTTCGGCAAAAGTCTATTGTACGGTTTGTAGCAATAGTTATGACCCAAGTTGAAAACTTATGTTTGGGAGAATACCTCCACAAATTATTATATATTTTTACAAATATTTCTTGTGATAAGTCCAGACTTTCTTCGTAATCGCCTAATATCTTATAGACGGTGGCAAAAACCAAGTTTTTATATCGTCTGACAAGCTCTGAAAAACTGTCTTCATCGCCTTTCAGACTTTTCTGAACAAGAGCGTAATCGCTAATATTTTCCATAATACCTCAAGCATTTATTGCTGTTTAATCTTCCTCAAAAAGGAGAGTAACATTCTTTCTGTCTTTTCCAATATGGGTATTTTCAAATATTTCCTTAGCTGATGGTAAAAATTCTTCAGGGAAAGGCATAGCAGGGCTAAAGTGAGTAAGCCACATTTCGTTTACATTAGCTTTTTTAGCAATTTCAGCAGCTTCTGTAAACATCATATGCTTATATTCCTTAGCTTTTTGAATTTTATCCTTTTCGCCGTACATACCCTCGCAAATTAAAAGGTCTGAATTTTCAACAAAGGCTGGAAGTTCCTTTGTAGGTCTAGTGTCTGTACAATATGAAACTTTTATACCTTTTCGTGGAGAGCCAAGAACCATATCAGAAGTGTAAGTTTTGCCTTCAAATTCTACACTTTGCTGTTTCTGGAGAATGCTCCAAAGTTTTTTAGGAATATTGAGAGCATTTGCTTTTTGTACATCAAATCTGCCAACTCGCTTAACCTGAACATTGTAGGCATAGCAAGTAATTTTGTGATTTACTTTAAGGCTGTTTATGTGGAATACACCTATATCTATTGTATCCTGTGGTTCAAGTTCTATAAGTTTTACCTCAAAAGGAAGTTCTGGGCAAATACAACTAAGACCGGAATAAACCTTTTTAAGTCCCTTTGGACCAACAAGGGTAAGGGGTTCTGTACGAGCTGAATTTCCAATAGTCAAAAGAAGTCCTGGCAAACCTGAAATATGGTCTGCGTGGTAGTGAGTAAAGCATATAACATCAATATTCTTAAAGCCCCAGCCCAACAACTTCATTGTAACCTGAGTACATTCGCCACAATCAATGAGCATCATTCTGCCCTCAAGGCGAAGCATAAGGCTTGTTAAATATCTGCCAGGTAAAGGCATCATTCCGCCTGTACCTAAAAGTGCAACATCAAGCATTTATTAACCTCCGTAGGCACAATTAAGTGCCTGTATCAATAGTAAATTTATCTGTAAGAAAAGTGACAATGTAATTTCTTTTTGGTGTAAATATACCCTATGGCAAAACCATAGGGTGCATTAAAAATTATTTTTCAGTCTTAGCTGTAGCGTTCTTATTTCCAATAATTTCGCTCTTATTTACTGGTATTCTAACACCACGATTTGTACCAAATTCAACAACAGCAACATCTTCGCCTTCAAGTTCAACAACCTTACCGTAGAAACCTGAAGAAGTCATTACTTCGTCGCCAACCTTAATACCCTGCTGAATTTCCTTTAACTGAGCAGCTCTCTTTTTCTGTGGTCTAACAGCAAAGAAATAGAAAACAAGGGCAAGAGCAGCAATATAAAGAATTAAAATAGCTGTGCTTCCGCCTTTGCCCATCTGCATACCAAAGATTGATGCAGCAGAAGTAGCTTCAGTAGCTACTTCTGAAACAGCATTAGCTGCCTGTGTAGCAACTTCGTTTGTGCCACCTGGCATAGTTACACTTGCAGTTAAAAGATTAATAAAGTTTAACATTGTCACATCTCCATTTCGTTAGTATATCTTTTTACATTTTATTACTTATTAGTCAAAAATCTCAAGAAGATATAAGCAACAAACAAAAGGCTGTAAAAAGAAATTTTAAATAACCTTAGTAAATTACATTATATTAAATTAAAGACCCATAGTCAAGCTATTTACTGTACTTTAATATAAGTTTTAGGAATTTCGCCATTAAATACTGTGTTTACAAGGGTTAGTTTTCTGGTTATCTCCAAATCCTTTGACCAAAGGGGATTTACTATGGAAACTGTTGTATGTACATTTATCCAAACTTGAAAATTAACTTGATTTACTCCTGCCTGTGTCATAGATGTTTCATAGTCGGCAGTAGCATCTCCTATAGGTTGCAAGCGTATTGTGGTGCTTGGTCCAAAGTGAGAGAGAATGGGAAGTCCTGTAAACACACCTAAAGGTAGTCGTATTTTAGAGGTAGTAAGGTTATTAAGATTTTGGGAAACCGTTGAGGCTGTTTCAGCACATATGTTGTTTACAATTATAGAATTTACACTTAAATATTCCAGACGGCCGTTGTTATCAGAACGAAGAATAAAGTCTTCGCTTTTAATATTTTTAGATGCTGAATACATTGAATTTTGTATAATATTATTAATAGAAGTAATGGCGTATTTCTGACAAATTTTTACTGAAATAGGCATAACAAAACGAATATAGGCTATAGATATTACAAAAAAAATAATAAGTAACAAAAATGTAATATTTCTGGCTGTTTTAAAAAATCCACTATTCCTCAATGTTACAGCCTCCTTTTGCGTTATTGAGAAAGCCTTCAGTAAAATTTTCCTTTATAAATAGGCACAATTCTGTTATAATTATATGACAAAGGAGGGGATAAAATGAATCAGCCTGACGGAAGTAGAAGGAGTGGTTCAGAGGGCGAACACAGAAGAAATAGTTCAATCTCCAGAGCCAAAAGTGGTTCATATAAGACCAACATAAAAGAAAGAAATTTGAAGAAGAAGAAAAATAAAAATCAACATTCTAAACCATTTACTGTGTTTATGTCTATATTGCTTATGATTGCTATAATGGTAGGCTTTGCAGCAGCAGGCGGTTTAATAGGTGGCTATGTAGCACTTATCAGAAGTATACCGGATTTAGGACTTTCTGGTATTCAGCCTAGAACATATACTACAGTAGTTTATAACAACGAAAAGAAAGAGCTTTCTAAACTTCATGGCGAGGAAAATCGAGAGTACATAACTATTGATAAAATTCCTGAAAATATGCAGAATGCTATTATGGCTATTGAAGATGAAAGATTTTACGAACACGATGGTGTCGATGTCAGAGGTCTTTTAAGAGCTGCTTATTCAACTCTTACAGGAGGACAGGTACAGGGTGGTTCTACCCTTACACAGCAGTTAATAAAAAATAACATTACTAATGTTACTAGAAATACTCCTAAGACAAAGCTCAAGGAACAGTATTTAGCTCTTAAATACGAAAAGGAATTAAAGGCACAGCTTGGTTCTAAGCAAGAGGCCAAAAAGTACATTATGGAATTGTACCTTAACACTATTAGTTTTGGTCATGGATATAGTGGTGTACAGACAGCTGCTCAGGGTTATTTTGGTAAAGACGCATCAGAGTTGGATTTAGCAGAATGTGCTTGTCTTGCCGGTATTACAAATAATCCATCTATGTATTCTCCGAGAACTGAACCAGAGAATAACAAGTCAAGACAGACAGTTATACTTAACTATATGTTAAAGCAGGGTCTTATTACTCAGGAAGAATATGACGGTGCTATTAATGAGGATATTTACTCAAGAGTATTAAAGTCTAAACTTCTTGCTACTAATGATACTAAGAATGACGGTGTTACAATACATTCTTACTATGAAGATGCACTTATTGACCAGATTTCTGAAGATTTACAGACTAAGTACAATATGAGTGCTAAACAGGCAAACAATGTTATTTACAATGGTGGTTTACAGATTTATTCTAACTACGATTCAAGAATACAGGGCATTGTAGATAATGTAATGCTTGATGATTCTAATTTCCCTAAGCCAAATTACAGCTTAGATATTAACTACATTGTTTCTACTGAGGATACAGCAACAGGGGAAACAACAAATAAGGAATATAAGCAGTTTGCTCGTTCTAAGGCTGGTGCTGAGGCTTGGGTAGCAGACAAGAGAGCAGAAATAGAGGCAAGTCTTTCTCCTACACAGAAGATACTTGCAGACAGAGCCGATATTAGCGTTCAGCCACAGTGTTCAATGGCTATTATTGATTACCATACTGGCGAAATAAAGGCTATTGCCGGTGGTAGAGGCGAAAAGACAGTAAACAGAGGTTTCAACAGAGCTACAGATTCAGCTAGACAGCCGGGTTCTGTATTTAAGGTATTGGCTGCCTATGCTCCAGCTATTGATTTAGGTAAAATAACAGCAGCTACTACTATTGTGGATGAACCTTATACAACAGCTGACGGTTATACTCCTAAGAACTGGTGGGGTAACAGCTACAGAGGTGCTGTAACTCCTAGAACAGGTATCAGAGATTCTATGAATGTCGTAGCAGTAAAAGTAATGGTTGAAACAGGTATTGACCTTTGTTACGATTATTTGTTAAACTTTGGTTTCACAACTCTTGAAAATGATAACCACGCAGCTACAGCCCTTGGTGGTCTTACAAAGGGTGTTACACAGATTGAATTAGCAGCAGCTTATGGTACATTAGCAAATCAGGGTCAGTACATTAGACCTATGTTCTACGACAAGGTTCTTGACCACGATGGTAATGTTCTTCTTGAAAACACTAAGGAAACAAGACAGGTTGTTAAGCCATCAACTGGATATATTGTTACACAGCTTATGACAAGTGTTGTTAAGGAAGGTACTGGTACAGCAGCTAACTTTAAGCAGTCTAATATGCCTCTTGCAGGTAAGACTGGTACAACAACAGATTCTAAGGACTTAACATTTGTTGGTTATACTCCTTACTATGTAGCAAGTATTTGGTATGGTTATGATAGATATGACAAGAAAGTTCCTAATATGAACGGCTTTAACCAGACTACTCACTTAAAGGTATGGAATAAGATTATGGAACAGGTTAACGAGGGTATGGAAGTCAAGGACTTTGATATGCCTAACGATGTTGTTAAAGCTACAGTTTGTAAAATATCTGGTAAGTTGGCAAGCAGTTATTGTCCAGCTATAACAGATTACTTTGAAAAGGGTACAGCAGTTTCTACATACTGTTCTGGTAACCACAGAGGCTATTCTTCTTATGGTAGATCTAGTAACTCAAGTAGTTCTAATTATACTAAGAAGAAGAAAAAGTCATCTTATTCTTCAAGTGGCAATAGCTACAGTAGTTCAGGTAGTAGCTCAAGTAGTTCATCTTCTACAGGAGGAAGTTCTTCATCTTCTGATAGCAGTTCTTCATCAAGTGGAAGTAGTTCAGGACAATCTTCAGCTAGTTCAAGTGGACAGTCTTCATCTTCAAGTGGTTCTTCATCAAGTTCAGGTGAAGCATCACAGGGTAGTGGAAGTGGAGATTCACAACAGTAATAATGCAGAATTAAAGCCGAGGAGGGCATACTTCCTTGGCTTTAGGCTGTCCGACAGCCTTGCAAGAAATGCTTGCATTTCTTGCAGTTAGTCTAAGGT
>ERZ773269.3031-NODE-3031-length-11716-cov-2.184976_pt1 | contig 11716 bp, 11 predicted proteins | sample MGYA00511958_ERZ773269 | MGnify/ENA primary metagenome ERZ773269 (study PRJEB29015, sample SAMEA2737761) | human gut metagenome | biome: human gut; feature: human-associated habitat; material: faeces | place: China | collected 2012 ... | reverse complement strand
ACGCAACGGCGAGATAATGGCGGAGAACGATATGAAAAACGGCAGGCTCCCTGACGTTGATTTCGTTTGCGGAATACCTGATTCGGGCGTTCCTCACGCTATAGGATATGCAAACAAAAGCGGCATACCTTTTGCAAGACCGTTCATCAAGTACACTCCTACATGGCCTAGAAGTTTTATGCCGACAAGCCAGTCTATGAGAAACAGAGTTGCGAAGATGAAGCTTATACCTGTTCACGAACTTATCGAGGGCAAGAAGCTTCTGTTCGTTGACGACAGTATCGTCAGAGGAACTCAGATGAGGGAAACTGTTGAGTTTCTTTATGAGAACGGTGCAAAGGAAGTCCACATGAGATCAGCCTGTCCTCCTATCATGTATGGCTGCAAGTATCTAAACTTTTCACGCAGCACCTCGGAACTTGAACTTATCGCAAGACAGATCATTGATGAGAACGAGGGTATCGAGGGAGTTAAATACATTGAAGAATACAGCGATTCAAGCACTGAGCGTGGCAAGCTCCTCAGGGACGAGATATGCAGGAGACTTAAGCTTACCTCTGTTGAATTCCAGTCGCTTGAAGGCACTGTAAAGGCTGTGGGTCTGCCAAGCTGTGAGCTTTGCACCTACTGCTGGAACGGAAGGGAATGATTTAATTGGTAACAGGTATCCATGAAGAATGCGGCGTTTTCGGCATTTATACTAACAAGACAAGCGATGTTGCGGCTCAGACTTATGTATCTCTTTACGCATTACAGCACAGAGGTCAGGAAAGCTGCGGTATCGTTGTAAACGACGACGGCGTGTTCAGCTATCACAAGGACGTGGGTCTTGTCAATCAGGTTTTTGACAAGGAAACTCTCGAACGGCTCGGCAAGGGCAATATTGCTATAGGTCATGTGAGATATTCGACTACAGGCAACTGCAACGCTTCAAACGCTCAGCCGCTTGTTGTTCGTCACATAAAGGGTCCTATGGCTATCGCTCACAACGGAAATCTTACTAACGCAAGAGAACTTAGAGAGCAATATGAAAACAAGGGCATGATATTCCACAGCACAAATGATACTGAGGTCATATCATACGCCATAACCGAGGAAAGACTTAGAGCACCGTCTATACAGGCGGCGCTTGAAAAGGCTATGTACAGGATAAAGGGTGCGTATTCGCTGCTCGTTATGTCGCCGACAAAGCTTATTGCGGCGAGAGATCCTGACGGCTTCAGACCCCTTTGCCTCGGAAAGATAGACGACGGCTATGTGGTAGCGTCGGAGACCTGTGCTTTTGACAGCATCGGCGCTGAATACATAAGAGATCTTAAACCAGGTGAAATAATAGTTATTGACAAAAACGGTGTGAACTCTATCACGACTCACTGTGGCAAAAAGGGTACTATATGCGTATTTGAATATGTATATTTTGCCAGACCTGACTCTGTTATCGAGGGGTCGAGCGTTCACATGGCAAGGCTCAGGGCAGGAAAATATCTTTGGAGAGAACACCCTGTTGACGCTGATATCGTCATAGGCGTGCCTGACTCGGGACTTGACGCTGCGCTGGGATTTTCTCAGGAAAGCGGCATACCATACGGCATTGGATTTATCAAGAACAGATACATAGGCAGGACGTTCATTCAGCCTAGCCAAACAGAGAGGACGAACTCCGTCAAGATAAAGCTCAACGCTATTTCAAGCACTGTTAAGGGCAAGAGGGTCGTTATGATAGACGACAGTATCGTCAGAGGAACGACTTCGGGACGTATCGTCAAGCTGCTGAGGGACGCAGGTGCAAAGGAAGTTCACGTTCGTATCTCCTCCCCTGCATTCATTGCACCATGCTATTTCGGAACGGATATAGACAGCAAGGAAAATCTTATCGCCTGCAAGATGACCAATGAAGAAATATGCGAATATATCGGTGCAGACAGCTTGGGATATCTCAGTGTTGAAAGCGTTAAAAAGCTTGCGGGAAATTCAAAGTGTGATTTCTGCGTAGGCTGCTTTACAGAGAAATACCCTATCGAAGTTCCTAAGGATATGCCTAAGGACAAATTTGAATCGAAGATATCGGAAAAGAAGTAAATAACTGAAAGGATATTTTATCATGAATACAAACAGTTTTTCAAACAGCTACAAGGAAGCAGGCGTTGACGTAACGGCAGGCTACAAGGCAGTTGAGCTTATGAAGCAGCACGTTGCAAGGACCATGACGAGCGGTGTTCTCAGCGGCATCGGCGGCTTCGGCGGTCTGTTTGAGCTTGACATGACAGGTATCACAAAGCCTGTTCTCGTTTCAGGCACAGACGGCGTTGGCACAAAGCTCAAGATAGCTTTTCTTATGGACAAGCATGACACAGTTGGTATCGACTGCGTGGCAATGTGCGTAAACGACATTATCTGCTGCGGTGCAAAGCCACAGTTTTTCCTTGACTACATCGCTGTTGGCAAGAACTATCCTGAGAAGATAGCTCAGATAGTTTCTGGCGTAGCAGAGGGCTGTGTACAGTCAGGCTGTGCGCTTATCGGTGGCGAAACGGCTGAGATGCCTGGTTTCTACCCTGTTGACGAATATGACCTTGCAGGCTTCTCTGTTGGCGTTGTTGACAAGGACAAGATACTTGACCCAAGCACTCAGAAGGCCGGGGACGTTATGATAGCTATCAAGTCAAGCGGTGTACACTCAAACGGCTTCTCACTGGTAAGAAAGGTATTCAGCGTTGACGAAAAGACTCTTTCCGTTCACTATGACGAGCTTGGCAAGACACTTGGCGAGACACTGCTCACACCTACAAAGATATATGTAAAGGCTGTTATGAGCCTGCTTGACTCTGTTAAGGTAAAGGCTATATCTCACATCACAGGTGGTGGATTCTATGAGAACATTCCACGTTCACTTCCAAGCGGTCTTTCTGTTAAGATAGCAAGAAGCGACGTTCAGGTGCTTCCTATTTTCGACGTTATCGCAAAGACAGGAAACATTCCTGAGAGAGATATGTTCAACACATTCAACATGGGCGTTGGTATGACAGTTGTTGTTGACAAGGCTGACGCTGACAAGGCTATCGAAGCTATCAAGGCGGCAGGCGAAGAAGCTTACGTTCTGGGCGAGCTTGTTGACTCTGACATGGGCGTTATCATCTGCTAAGGGTAAAGAGATATGAAGAAGATATGCGTTCTTGTTTCGGGCGGCGGAACAAACCTACAGGCGCTTATTGACGCTGAAAAAAGCGGCATTATAAAAAACGGCAAGATAACCTGCGTCATATCCTCGAAGGAGGGTGCTTATGCTCTGGAGAGGGCGAAAAATGCAGGTATCGGCACTGTCGTTATTCCGAGAAAGGAATATGCTGACAGCAAGAGTTACAGCGAGGCTATTCTGGCTGAGCTTAACAGACAGGGTGCTGACCTTATCGTGCTAGCTGGATTTATGATAATTCTTGACGAATGCGTTACAAAGGCTTATCCTTACAGGATAATAAACGTTCACCCTGCACTGATACCGTCATTCTGCGGCGAGGGCTTTTATGGGCTTAAAGTTCATGAAAAGGCTCTTGAATACGGTGTAAAGGTATCGGGTGCGACTATACATTTTGTAAACGAAAAGGCTGACGCCGGAGCTATTATTTTGCAGGGCGCTGTAGACGTAGCCAATGACGAAACGCCTGAAAGCTTACAGAAGAAGATAATGGAAAACGTTGAATGGAAGCTTTTGCCTAAGGCTGTTTCGCTGTTCTGCGAGGACAGGATAAGCATTAAGGACGGCAAGGCTTACGTTGACCTTAAAGACTAAGAAAAATTATGGAGGACAAGATATGAAGACCCTTAATATTTATGACGAGCTTAAAAGCAACTCATATCCGGGCAGAGGAATAGTTATAGGCAAGTCTGCTGACGGAAAGAGTGCGGTAACGGCTTATTTTATCATGGGCAGAAGTGTTAATTCCAGAAACAGAGTTTTCACGGAAACTGAGGACGGCATCAAGACAGAAGCTGCTGACCCTAGCAAGCTTTCTGACCCACACCTTATTATATACTCCCCTGTTCGTGTGCTTGGAAACAAGACTATCGTTACAAACGGCGATCAGACGGACACTATTTACGAGCTTATGGACAAGCAGCAGACTTTTGAGCAGTCACTGAGGACGAGAGAGTATGAGGACGACGCTCCAAACTACACTCCTCGTATTTCAGGTATCATGCACGTTGAGAACGGCGCATATAATTATGCTATGAGCATACTCAAGTCCGCTGACGGCAACCCTGACTGCTGCGAGAGATTTACTTACACATACACCAACCCTCTTGACGGCGTGGGTCATTTTATCCACACTTACATGGGTGACGGCAATCCTCTGCCAAGCTTTGAGGGCGAGCCTAAGAAGGTGGAGATACCTAACGATATTGAGGAGTTCACTGGCAAGCTTTGGGAAGCGCTCAACGAGGACAACAAGGTATCGCTGTTTGTAAGATACATTGATATCGCAAGCGGCAAGGCTGTTTCTAAGATCGTTAATAAGTACAGCAAGTAATATCTGCGGAGTGAATAGGTTAAATAAACGGAGGTAAAAATTATGGCAAATGAAATGCTTTTGAAATACGGCTGCAACCCTAATCAGAAGCCGTCAAGAGTATTTATGGAGGATGGCAAGGATCTCCCTATCGAGGTACTCAACGGCAAGCCGGGTTATATCAATCTGCTTGACGCATTCAACGGCTGGCAGCTGGTAAGAGAGCTTAAAAAGGCAACAGGTATGTGTGCGGCAACTTCTTTCAAGCACGTTTCACCTGCGGGCGCTGCTATCGGCAAGCCTTTGAGCGAGGTCGAAAAGAAGATATATTTTGTTGACGATCTGGGCGAGCTTACTCCACTTGCAAGCGCTTATGCGAGAGCAAGAGGTGCTGACAGAATGTCATCATACGGCGATTTTATCGCACTTTCTGACGAGTGCGACGCTTGCACTGCAAAGATGATACAGAGAGAGGTTTCTGATGGTATCATTGCACCGGGCTACACTGACGAGGCTCTTGAGATTCTCAAGTCAAAGAGAAAGGGTACATACAACATCATCAAGATAGATGAGAACTATGTTCCTGCACCTATTGAGAGAAAGCAGGTTTTCGGCGTAACTTTTGAACAGGGTCGAAACGAGTTGAAAATAGACAACGATATGCTCACAAATATCGTGACAGACAACAAGGAGATCCCTGAGGACAAGAAAACTGATCTTGTTATCTCACTTATCACACTTAAATACACACAGTCTAACAGCGTTTGCTATGTAAAGGACGGTCAGGCTATCGGTATCGGTGCAGGTCAGCAGTCAAGAATACACTGCACAAGACTGGCAGGAAACAAGGCTGACATCTGGTGGCTCAGACAGCATCCAAAGGTTCTGGAACTTCAGTTCGTTGACAACATAAGACGTCCTGACAGAGATAACGCTATCGACGTTTACATTTCTGACGAGCATGATGATGTACTGGCTGAGGGCGTATGGCAGAACACATTCAAGGTAAAGCCTGAGGTGCTCACTGAGGCTGAAAAGAAGGAATGGCTTGCAAAGAACACAGGCGTTTGCCTTGGTTCTGACGCTTTCTTCCCATTCGGCGACAACATCGAGAGAGCTAAAAAGAGCGGTGTGGCTTACATTGCCAAGCCAGGCGGATCTATCAGGGACGATCATGTTATCATGACTTGCAACAAGTACAACATGGCAATGGCATTCACTGGAATAAGATTATTCCATCACTAATTTCTGCGCATTAATGCAAAACAATAAAGGTCAAGAAGAAAAGGAGAAATTTATTATGAAAAAGTTACTTGCATCACTCATGGCACTGTCAATGGTATTTGCAGTTACAGGCTGCTCAGAGTCAAGCGATTCAAGCAGTGAGTCAAAGGCTGAGGCTAAAACAACTACTACAACTACAGCCGCACCTGCTGTTGAGTCTAAGGCTGACACAACAACTACAACTGCTGCACCTGAGGAGTCAGTTGCTGACACAACAACTTCTGCTGACGACACAACAAGCACTGGCGACGAGGCTAAAGGCACATATGAGAATGACGTTTACACAAGCGATCTGTATACTTTCAAGATCGACTCAAAGAAGTGGGCAATGCAGGAATCCGCTGGTGTTGACGTAATGTTCACATACGCTGACGCAGGCGATGATGCTGAGCTTGAGTCTGCTTCTATCAACGTTATCTCAATGTCAAACGATCTGCTCAATGGTCTTACAGCAAGTGATTATGCTGACCAGATCAAGCAAACATATAATTCCATGGACGGCTACACTGTTACAAACGACAAGGAAGATAAGTTTGCAGGCAAGGACGCTTACATTGTTGACGTAACAGGCGAGATCGGCTCACAGAAGGTACTGCTCAATCAGATAATCACTTCTGACAACGGCAACCTTGTTGTTATCACATATGGTGCAAGCGAGAAAGCTTACAGCAAGCTTTCTGACGAGTTCAAGACAGTTCTTGACAACTTTAAGCTTAAGTAATAATATACGAAGTAAATAAATGACGATACCGCACAGCATAGGTGTGCGGTATTGTTATAATTGGAAAAACACACTGAGGAGGTCTGAAAATGGACATATTAGTTGTTGGCGGAGGCGGACGTGAACACGCTATCGTTATGAAGCTTGCGGAGTCCCCTAAGGTAGGAAAGCTTTACTGCACCCCCGGAAACGGTGGCATTTCACGCTATGCAGAATGTTTTGATGTTGCGGCAACGGATATCGAGGGCGTTGTGGCTCTGGCAAAGAAGCTTAAAGTAGACATGGTGGCTGTTGCACCTGACGATCCGCTTGTACTTGGAATGGTAGACGCTTTGCAGGCTGAGGGTTTCAAGACCTTTGGCCCTAAGAAAAATGCGGCTATAATCGAGGGTTCAAAGGTTTTTTCTAAGGATCTTATGAAGAAATACAATATTCCTACATGTCATTATGAGACATTTAATTCACCGGAAGAAGCACTTTTATATCTTGAGAGTGCAAGCTTTCCGATTGTTTTAAAAGCAGATGGGCTTGCTCTCGGAAAGGGTGTGCTTATCTGCAATACACTTGAAGAGGCTGAAGCGGGTGTTACAACACTTATGCTTGATAAACAGTTTGGTGATGCCGGAAATACAATTGTTATCGAAGATTTTATGACCGGACGTGAGGCTTCTGTTCTTTGTTTCTGTGACGGAACTCATATTAAACCTATGACAAGTGCCCAGGATCACAAACGTGCAAAAGATGGTGACCAAGGCTTAAATACCGGAGGTATGGGAACATTTTCTCCAAGTCCGTTCTATACTGATGAGGTAAAAGAGTTCTGTGAAAAATATATTTATCAACCTACAATGGATGCTATGAAAGCTGAGGGCAGAGATTTTACAGGTATTTTATTTGTAGGACTTATGCTCACTGAGGACGGTCCTAAGGTTCTTGAGTATAATGCAAGATTTGGTGACCCTGAGGCACAGGTTGTGCTTCCTCGTATGGAAAATGATATTATTGATGTCATAGACGCCTGCATAGATGGAAGGCTTAACGAAATCGAACTTTCCTTTGAGGACAATGCGGCAGTATGCGTTGTTCTTGCATCTGACGGTTATCCTGAGCATTATGAAAAAGGAAAGCTTATCAAAGGTCTTGAAAATTTTGAAGGAAAAGACAAAGAGGGTTACTATGCATTCCATGCAGGTACAAAGAAAACAGATGAAGGCATCGTCACAAACGGCGGTCGTGTCATTGGAATAACAGCAAAAGGTGCAAACTTAAAAGAAGCCAGAGCAAATGCTTATAGGGCTACAGAGTGGGTTGACTTTGAAAATAAATATATGCGACACGACATTGGAAAAGCGATAGACGAAGCATAGACATAAATAATAAATTTTTATATAGCTGAAAAATAAATAATAATCAATAAATACAGATATTTACTGCATTAAAATATAACACCTGTTGTATATTTATGCTGAGATAAATATTAATATAACACAAGGAGGACATTTGAGTGTATTCATTTAGTGAAGTTCAGAATTATGATCCGGACCTGGCAAAAGCTATGGCGGACGAGACACAGAGACAGAGAGACAACATTGAGCTTATTGCATCAGAAAACCTTGTAAGCAAAGCTGTTATGGCAGCTATGGGAAGCACACTTACAAATAAGTATGCTGAGGGTTACCCTGGAAAAAGATATTATGGTGGATGTGAGCATGTAGATGTAGTCGAAGACCTTGCAAGAGACAGAGCAATGAAGCTCTTTGGATGTACTTATGCAAATGTTCAGCCACATTCAGGTGCACAGGCAAATATGACTGTATTCTTTGCACTTATGCAGCCGGGTGATACATTTATGGGAATGAACCTTGACCACGGCGGACATCTTACACATGGAAGTCCTGTAAACTTTTCTGGTAAATACTTTAATTGTGTCCCATACGGAGTAAACAGCGACGGATATATAGATTATGATGAAGTTGAGCGTATTGCAAAAGAGTGCAAACCAAAACTTATCGTTGCAGGTGCAAGTGCATATGCAAGAAAGATTGACTTTAAGAGATTTAGGGAAATCGCAGACGAAGTAGGTGCATATCTCATGGTAGATATGGCACATATCGCTGGTCTTGTTGCGGCAGGTTATCACGAAAGTCCTATCCCTTATGCTCATGTTACTACAACTACAACACATAAGACACTCCGTGGACCTCGTGGAGGTATGATTCTTTCAAGTAAGGAATTTGCTGAAGAGCATAAGCTTAACAAGGCATTATTCCCTGGAATACAGGGTGGTCCGCTCATGCATGTTATCGCTGCAAAGGCTGTATGTTTTAAAGAAGCCCTTGACCCGGCATTTAAAGAGTATGGAAAGAACATCATTGACAATGCACAGGCACTTGCAAACGGACTTATCAAGCGTGGCATCAAAATTGTATCAGGCGGTACAGACAATCATCTTATGTTAGTTGACCTTGCAGACAAGGGACTTACCGGAAAAGAAGTTGAGAAATGGCTTGACGCAGCTCATATCACTTGCAATAAAAACACTATTCCGGACGATCCTCAGTCACCTTTTGTAACAAGTGGTATCCGTCTTGGAACTGCTGCCGTGTCAACAAGAGGTTTTAATACTGATGATATGGATAAAGTCGCAGAAGCTATCGCACTTATCATTGATGATCATGAAGCAAATACTGAAAAAGCAACAGCTATCGTAAAGAGCCTTACAGACAAATATCCTCTTTACGAATAAAAAAATTTAGAACAAAGAGTCGCTTGCGACTCTTTCGCGCTTGAGCGAAATGCACATCCTCACGGAGTGTTTTTTATGTGGCTGTTCACACTTTATGGGTGTGGACAGCCACACTGATTGTAAGGAGGACAACGACATGGATGATTTAGAAATAGAACTTACTCCAAAACAGGAAAATTATCAAAATCTGGCTGAGACGATAATAAATAAGTTTAATACAAGAGGAATTGAAGGATACTATTGCATAGACAGAGAGGAGGCAAATGCAAAAGCAAAGCGTTTTCTGACTCCGGACAGCACTATATCATGGGGCGGTTCGATGACTCTCTCGGAGATTGGTCTTATAGATGACCTTAAAGAATCTGATGATTATATAATATACGACAGGGCAGATGCTAAGACACTGGAAGAAAAAAGAGAACTTTTTGGAAAAATAGTGACATCTGATTATTATTTTATGAGTTCAAATGCCGTAACAATGGATGGGGAACTTGTAAATATTGACGGAACAGGAAACAGGGTTGCCTGTCTTTGCCACGGACCTGAAAATGTTATTCTTATCGTAGGAATGAACAAAGTTGTAAAAAATGTTGAGGAGGCAATATCAAGAGTAAGAAATATTGCCGCACCGCCAAATGCAGTACGACTTTCAAAAAATACACCATGTTCAAAAATCGGAAGATGTGCAGACTGCCAGTCTGATGATTGCATCTGCTGTCAGACAGTAATAACAAGAAGATCTGCTATTCCGGGCAGAATAAAAGTTATACTTGTAGGCGAAGAACTTGGTTATTAGATTTTTAGCTGCACATACTTGACATAAATCTTATATGTGAAATATATTATATTTCGCACTATACACAAAAATGTGTGCAGAAATGGGGAGTAATATGCTTCAAAAAGAATTGATAGATAAATTACACAAAAACAGTATATTATCTGCTGATGAATTTTATAAAATGCTTTCAGAGCATGATGAGGAAGATTCCGAATATCTTTTCGGTCTTGCCAGAAAAGTAAGAGAAAACATATATGGAAAAGATGTTTATATAAGAGGACTTATAGAATTCAGCAACTATTGTCGCAATGACTGCTATTATTGCGGTATCAGAAAAAGCAACACGAACGCATCAAGGTACAGACTTAGCGGGGATGAGATACTCGAATGTGCCGATGAGGGTTACAGGCTCGGATTTAGAACTTTCGTTCTTCAGGGCGGTGAAGATATGTTCTTTACTGCTGAAAAAATCGCTGATATAGTAAGAAACATAAAAAAGCGGCATAGTGATTGTGCAGTGACTTTATCGGTAGGAGAGAGGGACTACGACACATACAAATACTGGTTTGATGCCGGTGCTGACAGATACCTTTTAAGACATGAGACAGCTACTGATGAACACTACAGAAAACTTCATCCTGACGAACTTTCACTTGAAAATAGAAAAAAATGTCTTTTTGACTTGAAAAAAATAGGTTATCAGGTAGGTGCGGGATTTATGGTCGGTTCCCCATATCAGACTGTAGAGTATCTTGTAAATGACCTGTTATTTTTAAAGGAACTTAAGCCGCATATGATAGGGATTGGTCCTTATATATCACAGCAGGACACTCCGTTTGCAGATATGGAAAACGGTACGCTCGAACAGACATTATTTCTTCTTGGAATACTAAGGCTTATGTTTCCGAATGTGCTTTTGCCATCGACAACAGCACTCGGAACGATAGCACCAAACGGAAGGGAACTTGGTCTTAAAGCCGGGGCAAATGTAGTCATGCCAAATCTTTCGCCTGTTTCAGTGCGCAAAAAGTACCAGCTATATGACAATAAGATATGTACAGGAGAGGAGTCGGCTCAGTGTGCCGGATGCTTAAGAAACAGGATTGAATCTGTCGGCTATGAAATGACTGTCAGCAGAGGAGATTATAAAATTTAAAAATAAACTGCTTTAAAAATTTATATTGTTATGTGCACCCATATATAGTACCAATTTTAACTTGCAAGGTCTGCACAGAAATGGAGGTTTATCATGGAAAAAGGAACACGAGTAAATGTAGAAATAAATGTAACAAAAATCGTTAAGTATGTATGTCTTGCCGGAGTTGCCATAGTAGCAGCGATATTCAGCCACAAAAGTTATACGGCTTTTTTAAATGACAGAAAGAATTGTGACAAATAAATGATTTTGCATTATATGTTGCACCACAGGTGTTTATGGTAACGCATTTGTCATAATGTCTAAAATAAAATTAAGGATAATTAGTAATGGGTAAAAATCTTTTTATAGCCGAGAAACCGAGTGTTGCAAAGGAATTTGCCAAAGTGCTCAATGTAAACGGAAACGCTTCTAAAGGCTATCTTGAGTCAGATAACAGTGTCGTAACCTGGTGCGTAGGTCATCTTGTTACGATGAGTTATCCTGAGGTCTACGATGCGGCACTTAAAAAATGGAGTTTTCAGAC
>ERZ773269.3013-NODE-3013-length-11765-cov-2.768830_pt1 | contig 11765 bp, 9 predicted proteins | sample MGYA00511958_ERZ773269 | MGnify/ENA primary metagenome ERZ773269 (study PRJEB29015, sample SAMEA2737761) | human gut metagenome | biome: human gut; feature: human-associated habitat; material: faeces | place: China | collected 2012 ... | reverse complement strand
TGCATTTCTTATTGAAACCATAATGGGAGAAAAAATTGTAAAGAACTATAACAGGGTAAAGAAAAATAAAGAGATATATGAAGATTTACATAACCAGAGTGTTAATGTATGGTGGGGAATTGTTAAATTAAATAATTTAAATACGCCGATTGTTGAGATATTTTGGAATATTGGTACACTTTGTCTTTACGGAGTGGCACTTTACCTTATATTAAATGGAAGCAGTCACGTTGATGCGGGAACAGTAGTCGCATTCATAAGTTATATGGGACTTTTTAGCGGACCACTGACCCAGATAGCTATAATAATACAGCAATTGGCACAGGTAAGTTCAAATCTTGAGCAGGTATTTGACACAATAGACTACGAAGTAGACATAAAAGATGAAGAAGGGGACGTTTCTCTGAAAAATGTAAGGGGGCAGGTAGATTTTGACAATGTTACATTTTCATATGAGGATGATATAAATATTCTTGAAAATGTTAATCTTCATGTAAAACCGGGAGAGACAATTGCACTTGTAGGACCTACAGGGGCAGGAAAAACAACAATCATAAATCTGATTACGAGATTTTATGATGTGACAGGTGGTTCGGTTAAAATAGACGGAAATGATGTGAGAAATGTAACACTGGAGTCGCTTAGAGAAGAAGTTGGAGTTTTGATGCAGGACCCGTTTATATTTAAGGGAAGTGTTATGGAAAACATAAGATATGGAAGGCTTGATGCAACAGACGAGGAATGCATAAATGCGGCAAAATATATTTATGCCGATGAATTTATAGAAAGACTTCCTAATGGATATGACGAGGAACTGGAAGAAAGAGGCGAAGGGCTTTCAGCAGGTGAAAAACAGCTTATCAGTTTTGCCAGAATAATTCTTAAAAATCCGTCAGTCATAATACTTGATGAGGCAACAAGTTCGATAGACACGGAAACAGAGAATATGATACAGAAAGCGCTTGATGTAATATTATCGGAAAAAACTGCATTTATCGTCGCACACAGACTGTCAACAATAAGGAATGCAGACAGAATTCTTTATATAGCAGACAAAGGAATTGCGGAAGAAGGAAACCATGAGGAACTGATGGAAAAGAAGGGGCTTTACTACCGATTGAATGTGCGCTGATAGAATTACAATTGAAATAAATTTAACGATGTGTTATATTAAATTCTGTTTGAAAATATTTTTAAAGAGGGTACGTATACATGGGTTCTTTTGATTTTAAGAGAAGACACGGTCTTAGTTTTTATGGAATGGGACATGCTTCAAATACTGGAAATAAAAGCAGAGGTGGCTTTTTTGACTTTTTAGTTTTGCATAAGAGTGAAATTTTTATGTTTCTGCCATTTTTTGTGATGGATTTAAGTCTTAGGATTATGGGACATAAAATAGAGTTTTACCCGGCATATTATCTTCAGCCGAATTTGTTTACCATAATATGGGTGGGACTTTTTATTGCGGTTACAAAATATCTAAAAGGTATTTTTGGAAAAATTTTTTACTGGCTTATATTTATCATAAGTTTTATTATGTTTTTGACAAACGCGATATATTATCCGCTTACTTCGTTTTATTTTAATTTTTCACTTTTGGAACTTGCAAGTGAGGGAAGTTCTTATATAGGTGATACGATAAAGCATACACCGGTGTATGTATATATAATCGCACTGATTGTTGTTGTACTTGCGGTTGCTGCCACGATAAATATGAAAAAGAGTGAGAAGTTTCAGGGCAGAAAGCTTTTAATTTCGTTTATAGTATTCATCTGTCTGCATCTGCTTATTCCTGTTACTATGGGAAGCGGCAACAAAAATCTCAGGTGGAACAGCTTTAAGAAAGCGAGAAATGTATACAATGAGTTCAGTGATTCAAATAAGAGTATGAAAGTTTCAGGTCTTTATGAATATACTGTAAGAAATTTTTACATTACATTTCTAAAACCTAAGGAAAAGATAAGTGACAGTGACAAAAAGTTTTTGAAAAACATATATGAAGCGAAGGATGATAAAAAGCCGAATGATTATACAGGTTCGTTTAAAGGTAAGAATGTAATATTTCTACAGCTTGAGGGTATGGATGAGTGGCTTCTTACAAAGAAGAATACGCCAAATTTATATAAGCTTAAAAATGAGTCTGTTGATTTTACAAATCATTTTTCGATATATACGGGAGGCGGTTCAACCTTTAACTCTGAGTTTGCCGTAAATACAGGTTTTACAACTCCTATATCGTATAATGAAAATGTGTATACATTTAATAAAAATACATTTAATAATACGATGGCAAAGCTGTTTAAAAATCAGGGATATGCTGTGAATGCGTTCCATATGAACAGCAGTGAGTTTTATTCGAGAGGAATAAATTATAGAAGCTGGGGTTACGACAATTATTATGGTCTTAAAGATATACTTGACAGCAAAGATAAAGAAGATTTGAGTTATGAGCTTGACAGAAAGCTTATTGAGAATAAAACTTTCTATAACAAGATGTTTAAGCAAAATGATAAGTTTGTGGATTACATTATCTCATATACACCGCATACGCCATTCACAACTGAAAAAGAGGTTGGAAAGTTTGTTGCAGAGATGAAATATGGAAAAGGGAAAGTTCCAAAGCTTTCGGAGGAACAGGTTGCTGACCTCATGGTAGGAGAAACCGATTATATGGTTGGTCTGCTGATTCAGGCATTAAAGGATAATAATCTTTATGACAATACTGTTATAGTGGCATATGCAGACCACTATCTTTATACAATAAACGACAAGTCGGTTCTTGATAAGTACAAGGAGACAGACAACAATCTTATAAACCGTACACCGTTTTTTATATGGAGCAGTGATGTAAAATCTCAGAAGATTGATAAGGCAAATATGCAGATGAATATTCTGCCGACGGTGTTAAATCTTTTTGGAATTGATTACAACAGTAATTATTATATAGGAAAGGATATTCTTTCTGATGATTACGAACCGCTGGCATTTTTCTCGGATTCAAGCTGGTATGACGGAAGTGCATATGTATCTGACGCAAAGGTGACAAACGGTGCGAAGATATCTGAGGATGAAGTAGAAAAGAAAAGTAAAACAGTTGAAGAACTTATAAAGAAAAATGACCTTACATTAAAGTATGACTTTTTGAAAGATTATAAATAGAGAGACAGCGGTACAGTAACAGCAGGGAGTGGAGAAAAGAAAATAATGAATATTATAAGCAACATAGCGCATTTTTTAGGGAATATTTATACACCGAGCCTGTTTTTATTTACAGCAATAGGTATGTTTATGAAGATACTGAGTATACATGATGTTCCGTATATGATAATCGGGCTTTTTTGTACAAGAAAGTTTAAGCCGGCAAAGCACAATCACAAATATGCGGTGCTTATTCCGGCAAGAAACGAAGAACCGGTTATAGGAAATCTTATTAACAGCATAAAGAAACAGGATTATCCACAGGAGCTTATAACAATTTTCGTTGTTGCGGATAACTGTACTGACAATACGGCAAAGATTGCAAGGAAACTTGGAGCAATCTGTTATGAACACAATAATCCTGATGAGAGAACAAAAGGTTTCGGTCTTAAATACCTTTTTGAGCAGATTGAAAAAGATTATGGAATACAATCTTTTGAGGGATATTTTATTTTTGATTCGGACAATCTTTTAAAGAAAGACTATATTTCAAGAATGAATGACTCTTTCGATGCAGGTGAGAAGATAATCACATCGTACAGAAGTACAAAGAATCTGACGGAGGGATGGATTGCTTCGCTTTATGCGATTCATTGGCTGCGCTCAATAAGACAGCGTCACAGAACAAGATCATTTCTGCATCTTGCGACGAATATTCAGGGAACGGGATTTCTGTTTGCAAATGAGATAGTAAAAGATGGATGGAAGTATACATCTCTTACTGAGGACAGGTCACTTACCGCTGACTGCGTGGTAAACGGATATGAGATTTCATACAACAATGATGCGATTTTTTATGATGAGCAGCCGACAAGTTTAAGAGTTGCATTGCGCCAGCGTTTAAGATGGGCAAAAGGACATCTTCAGGCTTTCGGCGAGAGCGGATGGGGACTTTTCAAAAATATATTTATAGACAAAAACACTAAATGGGAAAAAGACGATACATGGTACAGATTTTTATGGCGTACTATAAGACACAGATTTATGTCGTTTGATACTTTTGCACAGCTTCTGCCCAAACAGATAGTTACCGCATTTAAGTGGCTTTTCTGGAATTTATTTTTATTTCCTTTCACCATTTACAATGCAGGCGGACAGATGTATATATTTAGAAACGGTACATGGCTTTCAAAGCTTGTCAGACAGTTCACGGGAAATGTTACCATAAATCTTGAACCGGGATGGAAGTCATATGCGATATGCGTTTTGATTGTTATATGGATGAGAATTTTCTACAGAATAGGGATGTATCTTGCAAATATATGGATGGCAATATACATATTTATAATAGAAAGAAAACGAATCCAAAAAGTAAGTTTTTGGAAAAAAGTATTATATTGTCTTACATGGCCTATTTATGATGTGATAGAACGCTATGTAAAATACATAGCGCTCTTTAAGAAAGTCGAGTGGAAACCAATACCACACGAAAGTAAGATAACAATAGACGATATTCAGGAAAATTAGTTCCGGAATGAAACAGTAAATTTGGGGACGAATCATCAGATTCTAGGACGAATCGTTAGATTCGTCCTGTAATAGTGATGGTTGTTGTTCCCGGTGCTATACTCCAGGCTCCGGTTGCAGGATCCTGTGTGTATGTGGCAGCGGGAACTGTTATTTTACCGGCAACAGTTTCAAAACTTCCTGTAGTGGCATCATATGTGTAGTTGCCTGTTTCAGCCCATGGTGCAGAGTTGTAAGTCACGGAAATATTGTTGAGAGCCGGTGTAAATACATCCGAGATACTAAGCAGATCCTCAGCAGCAGCGGCAGTATTGCCAAAGTTTTCTATTACAAAAGTATAAGTTATCTGACCGTTTTCTGTAATTGTTGTAGGTGAGAGGGATTTGTTTATACTTAAGTTTGTTCCATTTTCAGAAGAAATTGTTTCGGCAGCCGTAACAGGATTTGCAATATCAGTGCCTGATATTGATGCTGTATTTGTAATCGTAGAGTCTGTTGACAAAGGAGCGAAGTTGTTTATTTGTGCATCATATATGATAGTGGTATTGCCGCCTGCGGGAACCGTTATATTTGAAAAAGCAAGTTCGGGAATGGTTGTGGCAGCAGGAGCCGCCTGTAAGACACCGTTTATATAGTATTTGACTGAACCCGCAATATAGTCAAGCGGTTTTAAAGTGAGGGCACCAAATGGGTAAGAACCAAGTGTATCAGTGATTGTAAGACCTGATATTGCTGCCTGACTTGAATTTAACAGACTAAGGACATAAGTTATGGTGCTGTTGGCATTGTAAGTTGGTACAACGGCTGTTTTTGTTGCTGTTAAGGCTTCGATGATTTCTCCGGTAGTGATGTTTGAAACTGTTGATGTTCCATTGTGTGAAAGGGTAGCCTGATTAAAAAAGAGTGCCATAAATTTTCCTCTTGTATATAAATAAAATTAAAGAAGATATATTGCAAAAAGTTGTAATATTCTACTTTTAATAAGAATATATTCATGATTTTTTTTAGTGTTACATAAAACAGATTTGGATTGATTGTTTTTATTATGTGGTGAAATGCATTTGAGATTTGCATTGTTGTCCGGCAATGAATTGTTACCAAAAAGTTTAACAATATATAAAATACTATAGTTTTTTCTAAAAAATAATGTTAATATATGTATATGATTAAAAGATTGAAGGAGATGTTTTCGTGTATGACAGATTGACCAGAAAAGATGTTGAAAAAATGAAGAAGGAGGTGGAAGAAAGAAAACTTGTTGTCAGAAAACAGGCACTTGAGGATGTTAAAGAGGCAAGAGCACAGGGAGACTTGAGTGAGAATTTTGAATACAAGGCGGCAAAGCAGTTCAAAAACAGAAATGAGAGTCGTATCAGGTATCTTGAAAAGATGATAAAAACTGCAAAGATTATTGAAGATGATTCTGATGAAAGTCAGGTCGGATTAAATGATTCTGTTACTATTTATATAGAAGAAGATGATATGGAAGAATGTTTTAAGATAGTAACGACTATAAGATCTGATGCGATAAACAATATGGTAAGCATTGAGTCCCCGATAGGAAGAAGTCTTATGAAGCACAAGGTTGGAGACAGAGTGTATATAAAAATAAATGATTCAGATGGTTATTATGCTGTTATCAGAAATATTGATAAGAGTGATGATGAATCAGAAAAAATAAGCAGTTATTAAGAGAAGACTATAGATAAGAACAGACTATAGAGAAAGAGGTAATATTATGAGTATGAAGTTTAGGAGTGTAAGGATTTATCTTGTGATTCCGGTATTGATACTTGGAATATGCAGTATGGTGTCACTTGCAATGACAGGTGTTTCGCTAAGGAGTGTGAGTAATGTAAGTAAAAATATAGCTCAAAAGCAGATAAACAGTGTAAGCTGTCTTGATGCAGTCAAATCAAATGTTATCGAGATGCAAAAGGAAGTAATGTCATATTGTCTTATCACTCAGGATTCACAGCGTGAAAGTGTTGTCAAGAACATAACCAGATTAAAGAATGATACAGAATCATATCTTAAAAAATTGAATACCATGCTCCAGTCGGATGAACTGGAAAAACAGCTTGATACATTAGACGCTAATTACCGGACATATGAAAAAAAGGTCAATGAGATACGAGAGATTGCTTCGACAGATGCTATGACAGCACTTGAGGATGCAAACAGAACACTTGGCAAATATGGTACTGCTGTTGAAAGTATGGCAGATAAAATGATAGCGTCAAATGATAAGATAACAAAATCACAGGTAAGAGATTTTTCGGCTAAGAGTTCACAGGCAAATTTAGTTATCACAACTGCATTTATCATGGTTATTATAATTATAATAGCAGTAGTATTATGTATTGAGCTTATTGTCATAAAACCGTTAAAAAAGATAGACAAAGAGCTTGGTGTTATTATAGATGAGATAAATCAGGACAGAGGAGATCTCACAAAGAGAATAAACATTAACAGAAAAGATGAAATTGGCAAAGTTGCGACAAATATCAATGTATTTATAGAAAAACTTCAGACTATAATGCAAAAGATAACATCAAATTCAAAACAGCTTGATGAGACGGTAGGTAATGTTGTAGGTAAAGTAAATACGGCGAATGGAAGTGCCTGTGATATATCGGCTGTTATGGAAGAACTTTCAGCTACAATGGAAGAGGTTGCCGCAACAGTGAAAAATATAGATGAAAATACTGCTGTTGCAAATACTAAGGTTGACAAGATGACGATTGAGACAGGCAATGTAGTAGATTATTCCAATGAGATGAATGAGAGAGCGATAAAGCTTCAGGAGACTGCTCAGGCAAACAAGGATGAGACAACTAAGATGGTAGGCTCTATTATCGAAGAACTTAAGAATGCGATGAAAGAAAGCAAAAAGGTTGAAAAAATATCACAGCTTACCTCAGATATTTTAAGTATATCAAGCCAGACAAATCTTCTTGCGTTAAATGCCTCTATCGAGGCTGCAAGGGCGGGCGAGGCAGGAAAAGGCTTTGCGGTTGTTGCAGATGAGATAAGAGAGCTTGCAGAATCCAGCAGAAATACGGCAAACAACATTCAGGAGATAAATGAGATGGTTATCTCAGCTGTTGAAGGTCTTATTTCATCATCAAATAAGATTGTTGATTATGTAGATGAAACGATACTTCCTGATTATGATGATTTTGTATCCAGTGGTAAGCAGTACAATGATGATTCAACTCATATAAAAAATATAATGGATGAGTTTACCGGATTGTCTAATGATATGCAAAAGACAATAAAATCTATGGTCGATGCCATAAATGGAATTACTAAGGCTGTAGAGGAAAGTGCTGATGGAGTGACAAGTGCAGCCATGAGCGTTGATTCATTAGTTGCAGACATGAATGATGTAAACAAAGAAATGGATACAAATCAGAATGTATCTGACAAACTCAGAAAAGAAACTGAGTGCTTTGTAAAGCTTTGATAATGATGCATGAGTTAAAACAGATAATGGTATGATGGTTCGTAACATAAGTAGGGCAGAATACATTTTGAAACAAACATCATGAAATAATGATAAATAAAAAAGCGATGACAGATTACAAAAGTAAAATGTCACCGCTTTTTTGATACATAAGCACAAAATATTCTCACGGATAGCACATTTAAAAATATTATGCCATAATTAAATTGTCTCAAAATTGGAAATATTCACTCCAATAATCCTGAAGTTTCTTATTCAATAATGGAGCTGTTTACTACAAAATTACACAAAGTGAGGAGAAAATAAATATGGCAAATAAAAAATTATACTATGATAAAATTTATGACCTTGTCATGCAGTGTCGTAAGAGCGGTTTGTCAGATAAGCAATGGTGTATTAATAATGATATTGCACCAAGTACATTTATTGGTGGATAAAAAAGCTCAGACAGCAGGCCTGCTATGAGATACCAGAACGCAGTTTCAAATGTAACACTAATATAGTTACTGAAAAAACAGGATGTTGTCTGTGTAAATGTGTTACCAGAAGCAACAGAAAACATAACATTGTTTATGGAAACAAATGATACACAGATGGCACATATTATGTTTAAATATAAAAATGCAAGCATAACATTACAGGATGATTTCAATAATGGATTTTCAGCAAAAATAAGTAGTGATACAGGTAAGATAATGAATGTATAAGGTAAAGGAAAATCTGCTAAAAATGTATAAAAAAGCCATAATAACAAAAAGTGCAAGAGCTGTATATCGTTTTTTATGCTGTTAAGTGCTATTAAAAGTATATTTTTTAATGTATATAAAATAATTGTAAGTTCTAATATATAGTTGAACATATGTCCGAAATTATCTGCTGTAATATTCATAACATACCCCATATCTTTCTGAATAAATACACTAAAATAATTATAAAATACAGTTTTATGGATAACAATGTAAGGATATAATAAATATTGTTTGAAACAATATTTTGATTATAAAATAACTTGACAAAAAATGTTTTGTATGATAAAGTTTGAATGAAACAAATATACAGCATAAAATATATGTTTAAATTATATGCTGAACACCGAAATATAACAGAGTGGAGGAAGATATATATATGATTAAAAATGTGAAAAAAGGTATTGTGGTAGCAAGTATTATAGCTATTTTAGGAGGAAGTACAGCAGCATCGGCTGCAAATAATTTCAGATTTAGCATGGTCAGTAATGTTATAGGGAAAAAGGAATTTAATCTTAAAAATAAAACTACAAATTGTGAAAGTAAGGCTTCGACATATAGATATAATACAGAAAATCTAGTTGATTTTGTTGGAAAATATTCTGTTGATTTAGATGGAAATGGTTTTTTAAAGAAAGATTATAAAGGAAGTTATAAAAAAGCAGATGGAAAAGTACATACAACAGGTTATGGAAAAATAAATAAAAATACATATACGGTTAATGTAGGTGTAGATCCAAGATGTAACCTGATACCACAAGGTGGACAGATTAAAGGAGAAGGGGAGATAAAACAGGCAAATTAAGTAACACTATTTTGTTAGATATTTGATAAAATTTGTAAATTTAAATATTAGCTCCGGTCAAAAGCCGGAGCTTTAAAGTAAAGTATAATACGGGGGGAAATAATGATAAAAAAGGATGAAATAATATTGTCATGTGATGATATTTCAAAATCATATGAAAACGGAAATTCTAGAACAAATGTATTGAAGCATGTAAGTATTGAGATAAAAAATGAATCTGTCAATTTGATATATGGAAAGAGTGGTAGTGGAAAAACAACACTTCTAAATATTCTTGCCGGTATTGATAAGGCGTCTCAGGGAAATGTTTATTATTGTGGGAAAAGATATGGCTCTATGGGAGAGAGTAAATTGGCAAAGCTGAGAGGAAATAATTTTGGTTTTGTGTTTCAGGGATATCATTTAATACCACGCATAAGTGTAGAAGAGAATATTTTGTGTCCTGCTTATATTAATGGAAAGAAATATGACAGAGAATATTATGCGTATCTGTTACAGGAATTAGGAATAAATAAATTGACAAAGAAAACATCATATCAATTATCTGGTGGGGAACAACAGCGTGTAGCAATAGCCCGAGCGATGCTTTTAAAACCAAAGATTGTGTTTGCAGATGAGCCGACCGGAAATCTTGATTCTGAAAATACCATGATAATAACGGAATTATTTAGTAAACTCAACAAAGAATATAAAACCACTTATATAATAGTTACACATGAAGAAAATCTCATGGAGAATTGTACTCAGACAATTCGCATAAAGGATGGTGAGATTACAATTGAATAAAAAAATTAAAAAAAATATTAAGTTAACAGGGTTACTTATTGGGAATGAAAAGAAGCTGATGCTTTGTAGTTTTGTTTCTGTTATTGTAGGATTTACATTTATGTTTATGGTTAGTTCGCTTAGTGGAACTATTATAAAGACAAAGCAGGATAATACAGTAAACAAATATGGAAAATTTCTTATGGTTTTACCGGATATTGATAATGAAAGTGAAAAAGAAATAAAACAAAAATGTATTGATTTTAAATATGAACATTTTGGAGTGGTTGGAAATGTAGAATATGCAAACAAAAAAATAACTATTGGAACGATGACAGAAGATATGGGTGCGACACTTGCTTTTAAATTGATTAAAGGAAAATGGGTAAAAGGATCTGATCAGATTGTTGTCGAAGAATATTTACTTAAGTTATTTGGAAAAGAAAATACACAATTACCTTTTGATATAAAATTAAAAAAGGATGGCAGATTTATAAATTATAAGGTTACGGGAGTTATTTCAAATTATTCATCAGTTATATCAACATCATATGACAAAGAGTTGGAAACAAAAGTATATCCGTCAATTATATGTGGACAGAAAAATGATAAAGATGTAAAAAACTCTTTAGTTATTTTGCAGAAAAAACTTGATTTTAAAAAAGCAAAGAGTGATATAGAAAATGTCTTATTTCAAAACATTTCCGAAGAGGCTATATGTGCTAATGAAAAACTACATTGGCATGGATATAGTGATAATGAAGATATGATAAATATAAATATTTGGTATCCTATCTTACTGGGAATAATGCTATTATTAGAGCAGGCTGTAGTGATAAGAGCATTTGTTATTCGCAATCAAAATACATTTCATTTATTTCAGGTATTAGGAATGACAACAAAAGAAATAAAAAGACTTTTCTTTTATATAATGCAGATATTTATATGGTTTGGAGTGCTGACAGGATATATATTATCAGTGATTATTGGCAACACATATATAAGTAATGTTTTTGGGGAATATGGCAGATATTATCTAAGCTCATTAAATAATAATGTTTTGATAATGATGATTGTATTTGCAATGATTTCAATATGTAGTTATTTTATACTTATGGGAATAGAACAGCATTCCAGGTTATTTTCTAATAATAATTTTAGAAAAAACAGAAAATACAGATTTAGAAAAATAGATATAAGCATTATTATTGTTCAGACAGTATGTATTTTTTTTACGATTGCATCGTTTTATTTTATGAATACTTTTAGTTGTAAATCAGAAAATATTGAGTATTATTTGTGCAGCAAAAGTGAG
>ERZ773269.3005-NODE-3005-length-11783-cov-15.540587_pt1 | contig 11783 bp, 8 predicted proteins | sample MGYA00511958_ERZ773269 | MGnify/ENA primary metagenome ERZ773269 (study PRJEB29015, sample SAMEA2737761) | human gut metagenome | biome: human gut; feature: human-associated habitat; material: faeces | place: China | collected 2012 ... | reverse complement strand
TTCTCCAGCACAACAAGGTCGACGCCATCTTTCTCGATATCAATATTCCGTCGCTGGACGGCGTTCTGCTGGCGCAGAACATCAGCCAGTTCGCCCATAAGCCTTTTATCGTTTTTATCACCGCGTGGAAAGAACACGCCGTGGAAGCCTTTGAGCTGGAGGCGTTTGACTACATTCTGAAGCCCTACCAGGAGTCGCGCATCATCAATATGCTGCAGAAGCTGACCGCCGCCTGGCAGCAGCAAAATAACGCCGCCTCCGGGCTAGCCAGCGCAGCGCCTCGGGAAAACGACACCATCAATCTGATAAAAGATGAGCGGATCATCGTCACCAGTATCCATGATATCTATTATGCAGAGGCGCACGAGAAGATGACCTTCGTCTACACTCGCCGGGAGTCTTTCGTCATGCCGATGAACATTACCGAATTCTGCAGCAAACTGCCCACCGCACATTTCTTTCGCTGTCACCGCTCGTACTGTGTGAATCTCAGCAAAATTCGTGAAATTGAGCCATGGTTTAACAATACCTACGTGCTACGCCTGCGCGACCTGGAGTTTCAGGTTCCGGTCAGTCGCAGTAAAGTGAAAGAGTTTCGCCAGCTGATGAATCTGTAGACGACGGGGAGCCCCGCCTTGCCGGGCTACGGCGGTAGCCCGGGAGGAATGCGCTTACAGCACCTGACCCAGCGTCTGACGCAGATGCGCGCCGGAGCCCAGCAGGCCTGGGTTGTCATGCACGATCAGGTAAACCGGGATATCCTGGACATAGGCTTTAAATCGGCCTTTGTCCTCAAAACCGCCGCGGAAGCCGGAGGCTTTAAAGAACTCCAGGAAGCGCGGCACGATGCCGCCGGCGATATACACGCCGCCAAACGTCCCCAGGGTCAGCGCCAGGTTTCCACCGAAGCGCCCCATAATGACGCAGAACAGCGACAGCGCCCGGCGACAGTCGGTGCAGCTATCCGCCAGCGCCCGCTCGGTGACCTCACGCGGCTGCAGGTTCTCCGGCAGTCGACCATCCGATTTGACTATCGCGCGATAGAGGTTGACCAGACCAGGCCCCGAGAGCACGCGTTCTGCGGAGACGTGCCCCAGTTCAGCGCGCAGCTCTTCCAGAATAATGCCCTCTTCTTCACTGTTCGGCGCAAAATCGACATGGCCGCCTTCGCCAGGCAGGCTGACCCAGCGCTTATCAACGTGCACCAGATGGGCTACGCCCAGCCCGGTTCCGGCGCCATAAACGGCGATCGGTTTGCCAGCTACCGGCGCGCTGCCGCCGAACTGAATCAGGTGCTCAGCTTTCAGCATCGGGATGGCCATTGAAACGGCGGTGAAATCGTTAATAATCTCCAGGTGCGCAAAGCCAAGGTTGCGCTTCATCTCAGCGATGGAGAAGGCCCAGGTATGGTTGGTCATCGCCACCCAGTCGCCGGTGATCGGGCAAGCGATGGCGATACAGCCTTCGCTGACGGTCACCTGATGCTCCTCGAGATAGACGCGCACCACCGCCTCCAGACTGGGGTAATCGAGCCCGGAATAGGTCTTTGCACGAGAGATCTCTCCGCTCGCCAGATCACACAGCGCCAGGCGGGCGTTGGTCCCCCCGACATCTCCTACTAAAGCAAATTTTGTCATTCCGTTACGGCTCCGCTAAAGTCAAAATAAATCTTTTGGCACACTGTAAATTCATGGCGGCTTAACAACAACGTCCAACTCGCGGACGCCCCTTGTTTAGCGACACAGGTCACATTTAGTTTGTAATCAATGCAAAGTAGCCTATTAACGAGGCCACGGGTATCAGACGCCGCCTTAACTTTATCGTTTCAGCACCATTTGCATCGACGGTCCCCGTCGACAAAGGCAAAGTAGTGCTCCTGAACTTTAACAAGGACATTTTCATGCTCCATCCTCGCGCCAGAACAATGCTGATCCTGTCGATGCCAGCTATCCTGATTGGCATCGCCTCCAGTTTGATCCTGATCGGCGCGATGAAAGTTGCCGCGTTGCTGCAGCGCATCCTGTGGAGCAATCTGCCTGTGCAGTTTGGGGTGAGCGCCGACAACCCGCTGTGGATCATCGCCATTCTCACGGCGACGGGGATCGCGGTGGGCCTGGTCGTCCGTTACAGCCCGGGGCACGCCGGGCCGGACCCGGCGACCGAGTCGTTAATCGGCGCGCCTATTGCCACCGGCGCGCTGCCCGGGCTGCTGGCGGCGCTGATCCTTGGCCTCGCCGGCGGCGTCAGCCTGGGCCCGGAGCATCCAATTATGGTGGTGAATATTGCGCTGGCCGTCGCCGTCGGCTCCCGACTGTTCCCCCGGGTCAGCTCTCTGGACTGGACCATTCTCGCGGCCTCAGGCACCATCGGCGCCCTCTTCGGCACCCCGGTGGCCGCCGCGCTGATTTTTTCGCAAACCCTGAACAGCAGCAACGAGTCGCCGCTGTGGGATCGTCTGTTTGCCCCGATGCTTGCCGCCGCTGCGGGCGCGCTGACGACCGGGCTGTTTTTCCACCCCCACTTCACGCTGCCGATCGCGCACTATAGCCAGATGCACTTCGTCGATATCGTCAGCGGCATGATCGTCGCCCTGATCGCTATCGCTGTCGGTATGGTCGCCGTCTGGTGTCTGCCGCGCCTGCACACGCTGATGCATCGCCTGAAAAACCCAATCCTGACGCTGGGCCTCGGCGGCTTGCTGCTAGGGATCCTTGGAACCATTGGCGGACATTTAACGCTGTTTAAGGGGCTGGATGAGATGCAGCAGTTGGCCTTCAGCCAGACGCTGACCGCCTCGGATTATCTGCTCATTGCGCTGGTCAAACTGGCTGCGCTGGTTCTCGCCTCGGCCTGCGGCTTTCGCGGCGGGCGGATTTTCCCCGCGGTCTTCGTCGGCGTGGCGCTGGGGCTGATGCTGCATGCCCACGTGGACGCCGTGCCGGCGGCAATTACCGTCTCCTGCGCGATCCTCGGCATGGTGCTGGTCGTCACCCGCGACGGCTGGCTGAGCCTGTTTATGGCCGCTGTGGTGGTTCCGGACACCACGCTGCTGCCGCTGCTGTGCATTGTGATGCTCCCGGCCTGGCTGCTGCTGGCCGGGAGGCCCTTAATGATTGCCAGACACCATACCGACTAAACGCGGCTGTTTCGTTCCTCCAGCGCCTGCGTCACCGCGCGCAGGAAATCGGGGATATCCATTTTCGGCAGCATCACTTCCACCAGGGTGAGAGTATCGGAGGTGATACTCTCCGCCATCGCCTCCCGTAGCTCAGCAGTGTGCGTAACCCGCCAGCAGCGCGAGGCAACGTCCGGGGCGAAGGCTTCCGGCAGGCGCCGCCAGTCCCACAGGGCAATATCATTGTAGCGCTGCTCCGGACCGTGAATCGCCCGTTCTACGGTATACCCTTCGTTATTCAGCAGCAGAATAAGCGGCTTTTGTTTATCGCGCAGCATAGAGCCCATTTCCTGAATCGTCAGCTGGGCGGCGCCATCGCCGACGATCAGCACCACCCGCCGCTCTGCCGCCGCGGTTTGCGCGCCATAGGCGGCCGGGAGGGTAAAACCAATCGATCCCCACAGCGGCTGGACGATCAGCGATGCCTCAGAGGGGAGCTTAAGCGCCGCGATGCCAAATGCCGCCGTCCCCTGATCGGCGAGGATAATATCGCCGGGGCGCAGCGCATCTTGCACTGTCGACCAGAAATTCTTCTGGGTTAACTCGCCTTCGCCCTCCTCTTCCACTTCCGGCGCCACGACCTGAGGCGCCGCCCACTCCGCCGCCAGCGGGGCGGAAAGCGTCATTAATGCAGCCAGGGCTTGATCCATTGGCACGCCGCTGAACCAGTGATCGCCCACCCTGACGGCGAAGGGCTGGATCTCAATGGTCTTCTCCCGCGCCAGATGCTGGGTGAACCCTGCGGTGATAGTGTCGGTGAAGCGCGTCCCAATGCAGATGATGGTGTCGGCGTTTTCGATAGCCTCCCGGGTCTGCGGCGCGCTGGCGATGCCGCTGTAGGTGCCGACAAAACCTCTCTGCTGCTCATCGAACAGCCCCTTGCCCATGAGCATGGTGGCGTGGGCGACGGGGGTTTTCGCTACCCACTCCCGGAGCGTGTTCTGCAGGCCATAGCGTTGCGCGAGGAAGTCCGCCAGCAGGGAAATGCGTCGACTGCCCCGCAGCAGGCGGCTGGCATGTTCGCAGAATCCGGCGAGCTGGTTTTGATCCGCCGGAGCGGCCTCCACCAGCAAGCGCTGCGCTGGGGCAATCGCTGCCGCTCTGGCGACATCGGCCGGCAACATCAGATAGCCGGGTCGATGATGCGTCAGCATATCGCGCAGAACACGGTCGATTTCATGGCAGGCGTTGCCAGCGGTCAGCAGCGCCTGGCTACAGGTGATCTGCTCGCTCATTCGCGCAAAATGGCGGAAATCGCCGTCACCCAGGGTGTGATGCAGCAGTTCGCCGCGCTGCTGAGCGCCAGTGGAGGGCGCACCGACGATATGTAATACCGGAATATGCTCCGCATAGCTTCCCGCCACGCCGTTCAGGGCGCTTAGTTCGCCGACGCCGTAGGTTGTTAGTAACGCGCCGGCCCCCTTAATGCGTGCATAACCGTCAGCAGCATAGGCCGCATTCAGCTCGTTGGCGCAGCCGACCCACCCCAAGGCGCTGTGCGCAATGACGCGATCGAGAAACTGTAAGTTGTAATCTCCTGGTACGCCGAACAAGCGGTCAATACCGCAGTCAACAAGGCGATCCAGCAGATAATCCCCAATAGTGTAGGTCGGTTGCATGTCCATTATCCTCATTTTGGTGCAGGTGTAATTTGAGTATTGAATAAGCGATCCGCCTGTCCAGAAGGGGGACGATAAAGCCGGTGTAAAGCAATAGTTACGCCTAAAAAGCGGTGTACTCCACGCAAAACATTGATTAGTGTAAACGTATACACACCTTGTTTTATCTGCGGAGGAAGAATGGTTTACCAGGCAAGCACCACGCGATATCAAACGATGGCCTATCGTCGCTGCGGGAGCAGCGGCCTTCAGCTCCCGGCTATTTCTCTCGGTCTGTGGCATAACTTTGGCGATGAAACGCGGGTGGAAACCAGCCGGCAGATGCTCCTGCACGCGTTTGATCTCGGCATTACCCATTTCGACCTGGCCAATAATTATGGGCCGCCGCCGGGCTCGGCGGAGAGCAATTTTGGCCGCATCCTTAAAGAGGCCCTCCTGCCCTATCGCGATGAGTTGATCATCTCCACCAAAGCGGGTTACACCATGTGGGACGGCCCTTACGGCGACTGGGGTTCACGCAAATACCTGGTGGCCAGTCTGAACCAGAGCCTGCGGCGCATGGGGCTGGAGTATGTCGATATTTTTTATCATCACCGCCCGGACCCGGAGACACCGCTGACGGAAACGATGCGCGCGCTCGATCATCTTGTCCGCCAGGGTAAAGCGTTGTACGTCGGCCTCTCTAACTATCCGCTCGCCCAGGCGCGAGAAGCGGTGAAAATCCTTAACGACCTCGGCACCCCCTGCGTCATTCACCAGCCTCGCTACTCCATGTTTGAACGCGGTGTGGAAGAGGGATTACTGGATTTTTTGCAGACCGAAGGGGTGGGAAGTATAGCGTTTTCACCGCTGTCCGGCGGCCAGCTAACCGACCGCTATCTTAACGGCATTCCGGCAGACTCACGCGCCGCCAGCAGCAGTCGTTTTCTGCAGCCGGAGCAACTGACCAGCGCCAAATTAGAAAAAATTCGTCAGCTGAATACGCTGGCGGAAGCCCGCGGGCAGAAGCTGTCGCAGATGGCGCTGGCTTGGGTGCTGCGCGAGGAGAAAGTCACCTCCGTGCTGATCGGCGCCAGCAAAACCGCCCAGCTGGATGATGCGGTAGGGATGCTGAAAAACCGTCATTTCAGCGCCGGGGAGTGCGCGGCGATTGATGCCATCCTGGCGCTGTAAAGCAAATGTTACTTTAGCAAAAAGTGCTCTTTTCTGCGCTTTCGGAGTTCGTCCGATGCGACGGGTCTTTACCGGCCCGTAATATCAGGTTAACAGGCCGCTTACGGCCCCGATCGTGAAGGAGAAGAGTATGTTCAGGTCACTGATTCTGGCAGCAGTACTGCTGGCCGCAGCGCCACTAGTCGCTAACGCTGGTGAAATCACCCTGCTGCCATCGGTAAAATTACAAATAGGCGATCGTGACAATTACGGTAACTACTGGGACGGTGGCGGCTGGCGCGACCGTGATTACTGGCGTCGTCACTATGAATGGCGTGATAACCGTTGGCATCGTCATGACAACGGCTGGCACCGCGGCTGGGACAAAGGCAGAGATAAAGCCTGGGAGCGCGGCTATCGCGCGGGCTGGAGCGACCGCGACGACCATCGCGGCGGCTGGGGACGAGGTCCCGGCGGACGCGGTCACGGTCATGGACATGGCCATCACTAACAGACGAAAAGGGGAGCCCATCGGCTCCCCTTTGCTTTATTCCGCAGCAGGAAGTCATCAATCCACCCCGAGCAGCGATCCCACAATTAACCAGCCGTTCAGGCTCACCACGATGGCGACTATCGCCCAGCCGATGCCTCTCACCCAACGGGTATTCACCAGGTCTCCCATTAGCTTTGCATTGCTGGTAAATATCAGCAGCGGCACCAGGGCAAGCGCAATACCAAAGCTGAGCAACACCTGACTCATCACCAGAATACGCGTTGGATCCAGTCCCAGCAGAATGACGACAAACGACGGCAGCATGGTGACCGCCCGGCGAAACCACAGCGGAATATGAAAGCGGATGAAGCCCTGCATGACCACCTGGCCTGCGAGAGTCCCCACCACCGTCGAGGATAAACCTGCAGCGACCAGGCTGAGGCCAAAGATGGTCGCCGCCGCGTGGCTCAGGAGTGGCTCCAGCGTTCTGTAAGCCTGATCGAGATCGGCGACGCCGGTATGGCCGTTGAAGTGGAATGCCGCCGCGGCGGTCGCCATCATCGCCAGGTTAACGAACCCCGCAATGGTCATGGCGATCGCCACATCCCAGCGGGTCGCGTTATAGCGTTCTTTTCGCGTCCCGCCGTGCAGATGCTGGGTAAGCGAGGAGTGTAAGTAGATCACGTGCGGCATAATAGTGGCCCCCAGCACCCCGGCGGCTAAGAATACCGCCTCGCCGTTGGGCAGCGTAGGGATCGCCAGCCCTTTGGTCAGGGGAGCCAGCGCGGGCTGGGAAAAGATCAATTCAACGACATAGGCGACGGCAACAAACAGCAGCAAGCCGCCAATCACCTTCTCCAGCGGTTTTTGCCCGCGCCGCTGCAGCATCAGGATCAGGAAGGTCGCCACCCCGGTCAGCACCGCCCCTTGCAGAAGCGATACGCCCAGCACCAGCTTAAAGCCAATCGCAGCGCCGATAAATTCGGCCAGATCGGTGGCCATGGCGATGATTTCCGCCTGTACCCAGTAAAACCACACGACCGGGCGCGGGTAATGGTCGCGGATCTGCTCGGCCAGGTTTTTACCGGTGGCTATGCCCAGTTTGGCAGAGAGCACCTGGATCAGCATCGCCATCAGGTTGGCCCATACTACGACCCACAGCAGCTGATAGCCAAAGCTGGCGCCAGCCTGAATATTCGTGGCGAAATTACCCGGATCGATATAGCCAATGGCAGCGACGAAAGCGGGCCCCATTAAGGCGAGCTTCACCTTGCGCGCGGCGCGACTACTGCTATTCTCAACGCGACTGCTAGTCATCTTCTGCCTCTGGAAATATAGCCTTTGCTATGTTTCATGCTATCAAAATGCGAATGATTATCAAGTTCATTTAGAATGGAGATAATAATTGCTGTGATAGGAGGGAACAATTGCTGGCCGGATATGGAAAAGGGCGTCAGAAAACCCGATCGCGCCAAATATTAAGAGTAGTACAAGAATGCAACTTTTAAAACCTTTACGTAACATAACAAAAGTGGATGTTTGATCACTATTTTTGCCATTGGTCACAGTTCCTTGCAATAGTGTGCAATTGATCTCGTTTTCTTTAAAGCCGTTGCATAGAATGTGCACGGAAATTTAACCTGCCTCATATTTGGAGCAACTATGGACCGCGTCTTGCATTTTGTCCTCGCGATCGTTGTGGTGGCTATACTGGCCCTGTTGGTCAGTCATGACCGTAAAAAGATCCGTATTCGTTATGTTGTTCAACTGCTTGTCATTGAAGTCCTGCTGGCCTGGTTCTTCCTGAACTCCGATATTGGTCTGGGTTTTGTGAAAGGCTTCTCCGAGATGTTTGAAAAACTTCTCGGCTTTGCCAACGAAGGGACAAACTTCGTGTTCGGCAGCATGAACGACAAAGGTCTGGCCTTCTTCTTCCTTAAGGTTCTGTGCCCTATCGTCTTCATTTCCGCTTTGATCGGTATTTTGCAGCATATTCGCATCCTGCCGATTGTTATCCGCGCCATCGGTACCGTGCTGTCGAAAATCAACGGCATGGGCAAACTGGAGTCCTTCAACGCCGTAAGCTCGCTGATCCTCGGCCAGTCGGAAAACTTTATTGCCTATAAAGATATTCTCGGCAAAATGTCGCGCAACCGTATGTACACCATGGCGGCGACCGCGATGTCCACCGTATCGATGTCCATCGTCGGCGCGTATATGACCATGCTGCAGCCGAAGTACGTCGTCGCGGCGCTGGTGCTCAACATGTTCAGCACCTTTATCGTGCTGTCATTGATTAACCCGTACCGCGTGGAAGAGAGTGAAGAAAATCTGCAGATGTCCAATCTGCACGAAGGTCAAAGCTTCTTCGAGATGCTGGGCGAATACATTCTGGCGGGCTTTAAAGTTGCGATTATCGTGGCGGCGATGCTGATCGGCTTCATCGCGCTGATCTCCGCGCTGAACGCCCTGTTCGCCACCGTGACCGGCTGGTTCGGCTACAGCATCTCCTTCCAGGGGATCCTTGGCTATATCTTCTACCCGGTCGCCTGGGTGATGGGTGTGCCGGCAAGCGAAGCGCTGCAGGTGGGTAGTATTATGGCCACCAAGCTGGTCTCCAATGAATTCGTCGCCATGATGGATCTGCAGAAAATCGCCTCGACGCTCTCCCCGCGTGCGGAAGGCATTATCTCTATCTTCCTGGTCTCCTTCGCCAACTTCTCGTCTATCGGCATCATCGCCGGGGCGATCAAGGGTCTGAACGAAGAACAGGGAAACGTGGTTTCACGCTTCGGTCTGAAGCTGGTTTACGGCTCCACGCTGGTCAGCGTACTGTCTGCTTCAATTGCGGCTCTGGTTCTGTAACAGGCGCCAGTCCTCTGAGCCGGGCAATGCCCGGCTTTTTTTTACCCGTCATTCGCCCAGCGGCTGGGGCTTGCCCACCAGGTAGCCCTGCAGATAATTCACCCCCAGCTCCAGCAAGCGCGCTTTTTGCGGTTCGCTTTCGACATATTCCGCCACCACGCTCATCTGTTTCGCCCGCGCCATCTCGACAATCGATTTCACCATAATGGCGTCCAGCGGGTCAGTGAGGATGTCGCGAACGAAGCAGCCGTCAATCTTGATGATATCGGCCTGCAGATGCTTCAGCCGTTCATAGTTCGCATACCCGGTGCCAAAGTCATCAATGGCGATGGCGCAGCCAAACGCGCGCAGCGCTTCAAGATTTTGCTGGCTGATGTCGGCATTGGAGAAGGCCTGCTCTTCAGTGACTTCAATAGTGATAAGGTCTGGTGAGACCGCATAGCGCTGAAACAGCGCGATAATCTGCACGGCACTGTCCTTTTGCATCAGAGTTGCAGGCAGCAGATTGACCGAGAATCGCTGGCCAGGGTGCTGATGAAGCACGCTGAACAAGGTCTCAAGCACCAGCATGTCGAAACGTTGGCTGAGGTTAAACTGCACAATCAACGGGATAAACTGATCGGGCATAATGACGCTATCGCCACAGCGCATGCGGGTGAGGATCTCATGATATCCCTCCCCTTCCCTGTTCTGAATCGGCTGCGCATAGAGCATCAGCGCCCGCTCTTTGAGCACCTGCTTGACGCGCATGAGGAGGCGCACCTGCTCGGTGGTTTGATCCACCACCAGCTCCTGCTCCTCATCCAGGGCCAGCACCCGACGTTCGCTACCCGCCTGTTCGGAAAGCCAGCTTAGCTGACCCAGCATCTGGTGAAGTCCCTCGCGCTGACCGTCGTCGCGGCCCCAGGCCGCGCCAAACTCCAGATCCAGCGGCTGATTGTGCCAGCTGAATTTTTTGTGATTGAGAACCGCGACCATATGATGCAAACGGGACGAAGGCTCCGGTCCGTCAAGCACGAGGATCAGTTCGCTGCCCGGTACCTGGAAAACTTTATCCGTCGCCCCCAGCAGCGGTTGCAACGCCCGAATAATCTGCCGTTTACAGTCCACCCCCATCATCAGGCCATAATGCCTGCTGAGAAAGTCGAGATTATGAATACGCAGGCTGCAGATAACCTGCTGCGGACAGCTCTGTAAATGGCTCTCCAGCGCGCGCAGGTTAGGCAAGCCAGTCAGCGGATCTTCTTCCGCCTGACTACGCCAGCGGCGTTTATTGCGGTCGCTACGGGCATAGGTGTCTGCCATATAAAACAAACAGATAGTAAAGGAGATCAGCACTGAGAGCACAAAGGATAATGAATACTCGCTTTGGACGCCCTGGAGAAAGTTTTTGTTATACACCACCAGTAAAAAAGCCGAGACCGACCATGAAATACGCAGCAGCGCATGACCAATTCGGCTAATCCCGATAAAGTAGACGATAAAAATCACCGGAACTAAATAACCGGCAATAAATTCAGACTGATACGGCGCACACAATAGCGTTAATATCACCGCCAGCGCAATAAACCAATATAGCGTAAAGGAACGATATTTTGCTGCCAGCCACGGTAAACATTCCTGCCGCCAGAAACGTCGGGCGTAGCGTGGATTGATAATCATCCGCATTGGATAATATAAAAAAGTGGTAAAAATTAATGCCGCGCTGATTAAACTTTGAATATCTATTACGGTATAAATCAATGGCATACTGCCAAAATAGCTGGTAATAGATAAGGGAAAAGCAAAATATTGCCCGGCAAGGTACATGGTGAGTTTCAGCAGCACCGGCGCGAAGAAGCCGCCCCAGAAGATCCGCGCTCCCATATGTTTTGCCGTCGGGCCACAGCGCCAGCGCTTACCCACCATCAGTCTTAGAATAGCGCAGGAGAAGAACACCGCAAACAGCTGACAAAAGAGTAAGATAAGCGCCTGCGGTAGCGTTAATTTAATAAGAAAGCAATTGGTGATGGCAAATGCGAGGATTAATGGCGCAATCGCATAGCGGCCAAAGATAAAAATAACAGAAAACATCACGCTAATGGGCAGCCAGGCAATATAAATAAGATTGCCATCAATAACCGTTTGCGGTGAAATAAAACGAGCCAGCGGAATAGCGACTAAACAGACGATAAAGGCCAACAGAGTTTTTTTGATATTAATGTTAATTTTATCAACCATTATTGTTAATTAAAACTCCGGCAACCTCATTACGTTTAATGGGGGAAATGTTATGTTGCTTATTTAGGGCAGGCAAGGTGATTTATCAGGAAAAAGTCTGAAATTACTTTCGATTTTAATTGCTGGAGATTAACTGACTTAAGCAGAAAATGCTTTACATGAAAATAGATAAAAACAAAAACCCCCGCCGAAGCGAGGGTTCTGAATTTTGGTGGAGCTAAGCGGGATCGAACCGCTGACCTCTTGCATGCCATGCAAG